>Ga0182737_1000198_pt1 | contig 105870 bp, 111 predicted proteins | sample eDN5th30CBELigOP_FD_128878 | JGI IMG/M metagenome (GOLD analysis project Ga0182737, IMG submission 128878) | Enriched Organic Plus compost microbial communities from Emeryville, California, USA - eDNA 5th pass 30_C BE-Lig OP (version 2) (version 2) ... | reverse complement strand
GCCGTGCTTGGCCGCGGTGTAGCCCGCGCCGCCCTCATATGCGGTGTGCCCTGCGGTCGACCCGACGTTCACGACCGTGCCTCGCCCCGACGCCTCGAGGGCCGGCAGCAGAGCGCGGGTCACGTTGAGCGTGCCGAGCACGTTGACCTCGTACATCGTGCGCCAGACGTCGGTGTCGGCGACTTCGATCGGTTCGAGGCCGAGGGCGCCGCCAGCATTGTTGACCAGCAGTTCCATCTCAGGCCCCACGGCCGACGCGAGCGCCGCGACATCGGCTTCGGACGTCACATCGCACACGACGGCCGTTCCGCCGATCGCATCCGCGAGCTCGCGGATGCGATCGCCGCGGCGGGCCGCGCACATCACATGGAAGCCGGCCGAGGCCAAGGCTCGCGCGGTCGCGGCGCCGATGCCGCTGCTGGCTCCGGTGACGACGGCGATGGGCCGAGAGGTGGCAGTCATGCTGCCATCTTCGCGCACCACGGGTCGGTCAGCGCTTGGAGCCCTTCAGCGTGCCCTTGGTCGGATCCTCGGCGCCCACCAGGCACGTGATCTCGCGGTCTTTCGCCTGCCAGGTGTCGCTGGTGGGGTAGAGGTAGGTGTAGCCGAGTTCGGAATCGTCGAGCGCGATGCCGACGAACGGTTCGAACTCCTTGGCGCACAGATCCTCGGCCTGCTTCTCGGCCTCGGCGTCGCCGGGGAAGTCATCGCCGGTCATGGTGTCGCTGGCGTAGACCTCGAATGCATGGTCCTCGTCGCACGCCCCGACTCGGCGGCGATGAGCAGCAGTTCTCGGGCGGCGTCGGTCATGCGCCGGGCCGGCGACCAGACGGCGACGAACGGCCGGCCCAGGTCGAGCTCGGTCGGGATCGCGACGAGTCGGCCCGTCTCGATGGCGGCAGTCGCCGCGCGACCGGAGACCACGGCGGGCCCGACGCCGGCGATCGCTGCGCCCAGGAGCGCCGTGGTGGAGCCCGCTTCGAGGGCGATCCTCGGCTGTGCCCGCAGCGCGGACTCGAACGTCCAGCGTGTGCCGCTGCCGACCTCACGTAGTACCCACGCCGCAGCGATCAGCTGATGGCGGGTCAGGGGTGTGCGTCGTCGTGCCCAGGGGTGATCCGGCGTCGCGATCACGACGAGGCGATCATGGCCGACCGCCCTGCTCTCGACGCCGTGCGGGCGTTCGGGCGTCTCGATGAATCCGATCGCGGCGGTTCCCTCGCGCACGCGTTCGACCACGTGCTGACTGTTCACGACGTCGAGGTGCGGTTGCACCTGTGGCAGGCGTCCGCGTAGCTCGGCGAGCCACCGTGGCAGGACGTACTCGGCGATGGTGAGACTCGCGGCGATCGTGAGATCGGCCTTGCGCAGGCCGCTGAGTGCCACGAGTCCCGCTTGCATCGTGTCGACCTCGTGCCAGACCGACCGGGCCCAGGACGCGACCGCCAGCCCGTCGTCGGTCAGGCGGGAACCGCGTGGGGATCGCTCGACCAGGGTCAGGCGCCAGCGCGCCTCGAACGAACGCAGTCGCGCGCTGGCGGCCGGCTGCGTCACGCCGAGGACCCGCGCCGCGGCTCCGAGGCTGCCGTGCTCCTCGACCAACAGCAGCAGGCGGGCCGCCTGGAGGTCCACCGCATCAGTCATCACCTCAGATTATGACCCGCCCTCGACTCGGGGTCTACTGGTGGGACGCCGCGGGCCGGACGATCGAGGCATGATCGTGACCGAGACCCGCCCCCGGGACTACGCCGTGCCGGTCCTCCTGGGTGCGGTCGCGACGGGCATCGGCCTGCTCGTGCCGGTGGCAGGACCCCTGCTGATCGCGTTGCTCGCGGGAGCGATCGTGGCCAATCTCGTCGTGATCCCCAGCGGCTGGTCGGCCACGACCAAGACCGCCCTGCGCTTGGGCGTCGTCCTCCTCGGCTTGAAGCTGCCCGTCAATCAGGTGCTCGACATCGGCTGGCAGGGCATCGCGATCGTGCTGATCACGATCGCGGCGACCTACAGCGGCACCTTGCTGGTCGGCCGACGGCTCCGCACCGACGACGACATCACCCGCCTGATCGCGGTCGGGTTCTCGATCTGTGGCGCGGCAGCCATCGCGGCGGTGGAGGACGCAGTACATGCCAAGCGAGAGGCCGTGGCCCTGGCCGTCGCGATGGTGACGCTGTGGGGCAGCCTGATGATCGCGGTCGTGCCCACCCTGTCCTCGTGGTTCGGACTGAGCGACCGCGCCGCCGGGGTCTGGGTGGGCGCCTCGGTGCACGAAGTCGCCCAGGTCGTCGCGACGGCCTCGGTGGTGGGCGGCGGTGCGGTCGCCGTGGCCACCACGATCAAGCTGATGCGGGTCGTGATGCTCGCCCCGATGCACGTGGTCGTCGCTCGTGGCTCAGCGCACCACGAGCATCAGTCGACACCGGGCATCCCGTGGTTCGTGACCGCGTTCGTCGTGGCGATCGCGCTGCGGTCGACCGGCGTGCTCGGATCCGACGTTCTCGACGTCGCGAACGCCGCCTCCCTGTTCCTGCTCGCGATGGGCATGGTCGGACTCGGATTCGGCGTCCGGCTGGCGACCCTGTGGCCGCTCCCGTGGCGTGTCGTGGTGCTCGCTGCCTGCAGCACCGTGATCGCCTTGACGGTCTCGGGCGCGCTGGTCTCGCTGCTGCTTGCCTGACCGTCTCGCACTCGGTCACCGGGCGTGGAGGATGATGGAAAGGTGAACGAGCGCCAGCGAGGCAACCCTCCGGTCCGGCGGGTCGCGATGCTGTCGGCTCACACGTCCCCGCTCGAGCAACCCGGCGAGGGCGACGCGGGCGGGATGAACGTCTACGTGCTGGAACTGTCGCGCCGTCTAGCGGCTCGCGGCGTCGAGGTCGAGGTCTTCACCCGCGCCACCAGCCGACACCTGCGCGAACGGGTCGATGCAGCGCCTGGGGTCGTCGTGCATCACGTGACGGCTGGACCGTTCGAGGGCCTCAGCAAGAACGACCTGCCCGCTCAGCTGTGCTCGTTCGTGCGTGACGTGCTGCGCGCCGAAGTCGAGTCCGAGCCCGGACACTTCGACCTGATCCACTCGCACTACTGGCTCTCGGGCCAGGTCGGCACGGTGGCGAGCGAGCGTTGGGACGTGCCGCTGGTCCACACGATGCACACGATGGCGAAGGTGAAGAACTCATCGCGCGCCGACGGCGAGACCGAGGAGCCGATCGGGCGCATCGTCGGCGAGGAGGAGATCGTGCGTCTGGCCGACCGCCTGATCGCCAATACCGATGCCGAGCGTCATGAGTTGGTGGACCTGTACGGGGCCGCGCCGGAGCGGGTCGACATCGTCCATCCCGGCGTCGACACCGATGTGTTCCGTCCCGGACGGCGCAGCGAGGCACGGGCCGCGCTGGGCCTGCCGGACGATGCCGTGGTGTTGCTGTTCGCCGGCCGCATCCAGCCCCTGAAGGCCCCCGACGTGTTGATCGAGGCTGCGGCCGAACTGGTGCGCCGGCGTCCGGACCTGCGCGACCGGCTGGTCGTGTCGATCGTCGGCGGGATGTCGGGATCGGGCCTGGAGCGTCCCACGGCCCTGGTCGACCTGGTGAAGGCGCTGGAGCTGGACGACGTGGTGCGGTTCGAGCCGCCGGTCGCGCAGGCCGGCCTCGCCGACTGGTATGCCGCAGCCACCCTGGTGTGCGTGCCGTCCTACAACGAGTCGTTCGGGCTGGTCGCGATCGAGGCCCAGGCCTGCGGCACCCCGGTGGTCGCCGCCAACGTCGGAGGGTTGTCCACGGCAGTCGCCGACGGCGTCAGCGGCGTCTTGGTGGACGGTCACGATCCGGCCGACTACGCCACGGCCTTCGCCGAGCTCATCGGCGATCCCGGATTGTTGGAGGACCTGGGGCGCAAGGCGGTCATGCACGCCGCCGGCTTCAGCTGGGACGTCACGGTCGACCGCACGCTGGAGGTCTACCGGGCGGCACTCGCCACGCATCGACGCACGGCGCAGGAGGGGAGCCGATCATGAGTCCACGCGAGGTCGTCGCCGACGCCTTGGAGCAGTCCGATCTGGACTGGGTCGAGCATCAACCGGGCGTCTTCGAGGTGACCCTGCCCGGTGAACGCAAGCTGACCACCACCTGCCGGCTCGACGTCGGGCGACACGCCCTGGGCATCCACGCGTTCGTGGCGCGGCACCCCGACGAGAATCACGCGGCGGTCTACCGCTGGCTGCTGGAACGCAATCTGAAGATGTTCGGGGTCGCCTTCGCGGTCGATGCGGCCGGTGACATCTATCTCGACGGTCGGCTGCCGCTGCACGCGGTCACCGCCGACGAGCTCGATCGCATCCTTGGCGCGGTGCTGACCTACGCCGACGAGTCGTTCAACACGATCCTCGAGCTCGGGTTCGCCTCGTCGATCCGCAAGGAGTGGCAGTGGCGCGAGGCCCGTGGTGAGTCGACCCGCAACCTCGAGGCGTTCAAGCATCTGCGGCCTTGATGCCGCCTGCGGATGCCACGCTCGGCGACTGGCCACCCGGCACTCCAGCGATAGCAGGCGGCTATCGCTCACATATGGGCAAGCGGCTACCCGCGCCCCGGCAAAGGGTCAAGACTCGACCCAGATGTGAGGCGCGCCACAATGCCGGGCGCGATGACAGAAAGTGAGTACCACCATGCGTCGGTTCACCAAGATCAGAGCGCTCGGCCTCGTGGCCGCGCTGGCGCTGTCGACGCTCGCCGCGTGCGGGTCGTCCGACGGCGATTCGGGCGGCAAGGCCGACCTGGTCCAGTTCAAGTCGGCGATCTTCCCCGGTGAGACCTACGCCCTGGACTACATCGCCGACAAGAACGGCTTCTTCGCCGATCACGGCGTCAAGGTGTCGTACCTGTCGCCGCAGAGCGGCGCCGCCGCCGTGCAGATGCTGGCGGGCGGGCAGATCAACGGCTGGTCCACCGCCCCGGCCATCATCTACAACGCGGCGGCCCAGGGACAGCCCATCAAGCTCGCCGGTCTGGTCAACGGGTACACGGCCTACGAGGTCGTCGCAGGGGCTGATGCGAAGTGGCCCGTCGACGGCAGCTTCGAGGAGAAGGTCAAGTCGCTGAAGGGCACGACGATCGGCGTGTCCGGTCTGAGCGCCGGCACCGACCTGTCCTTGCTCGCGGCGCTGCACAGTGCGGGGATGTCGGCCGACGACGTCAAGCGCATCGGCGTCGGTACCACCTTGGCCGGGCTCGGTCAGCTCAAGGCCGGCAAGATCGACTCCTACGTGGAGTTCACCGGTTCCGGCGCGCGGTTGATCGAGAAGGACGGCGTTGGCCGATCCTATCTGTCCCTGTACGGCCCCGACGCGCCGGCCGAGGTCGACGCCCTGGCCGATCTCGGGGTCGCGGTCAATGCCGATTTCGCCGCCAAGAACCCGAAGGCCGTCGAGGGTTGGCTCGCGGCACTGGACGAGGCACGTGAATGGCTGATCGATCCGAAGAACCTCGACGCGGCGACCAAGATCGTGGCCGACGCCAGCTACAACGGCGACAACCAGGCCGAGGTCAAGGACTCGTTGAAGGCGCTGGCGGAGAATCTTCGCAAGACCGGAGCCGACTTCAAGGTCGACCCCGCGCGCGTCCAGCTGCAGCTCGACGTCCTGACGAGGATCGGCGCGCTCAAGAAGGATGCCGGCGTCGCCCCGGACTCGGTCATCCTGGACTGAGGAGCGGTTGTGACACTGGTCGACCGACAGGACGAAAGAGGGCACGCACCGATGACCGAGGCAACGACGTCGACCAGAGGCACACCGGAGCGGCGGGGCGCGGGGATCGAGTTCTCCGGCATCCACCACGGGTTCTTCCATGGGCGTGACTTCGTCAGGGCCGTCTGGGACTTCTCGCTGTCGATCGCCCCGGGCGAGATCTTGTCGGTCGTCGGCCCGTCCGGCTGCGGCAAGACCACGCTGCTCGGCATGGTCTCGGGTCTGCTCGCCCCTCGGCGTGGCACCGTGACGGTCGACGGCGCGTCGGTGACGCGCCCGAGGCCGGACATCGCCTACATGCAGGCGCGCGACGCCCTGATGCCATGGCGGAGTGTGCGGCAGAACGTGGAGCTCGGACTCCTGGTGCGCGGAGTCAAGGGTGAGGCCCGTGCTGCCAAGGCCGACGAGTGGCTCGAGCGGGTCGAACTGTCGGCCTTCGCCGATTCACGGATCACGCAGCTGTCGCAAGGCATGCGCCAACGCGTCGCCATCGCGCGCACCCTGGCGCAGGAGCCGCGCTGCATCCTGATGGACGAGCCGTTCGCTGCTCTGGACGCCCAGACGCGGGCACTCCAGCAGCAGGAGTTCCTGCGGTTGTGGTCCGATCAGGGGGCGACGGTCATCTTCGTGACCCACGATCTGTCCGAGGCGATCTTGCTCGGTGACCGGGTGCTGTTGATGAGTAGCCGCCCTGGCACGGTCGTCGCCGATGTGCCGATCGACATCGAGCGGCCCCGTCCGACCGAGGTGCAGTTCGAGAACGAGGCGTTCCTGGACTATCGGGCCGAGCTGACCGCGATGCTCAAGGTTCAGGTCGATCGGGCCCGGGCCGAAGGGGTGGTCCGATGACGAGCACGATCGACGCGGTCGGGACGCCGGTGGATCCCGGCGACTTCGAGGACGAGGCGCGGGCCGAGCTCGCCGCCGGTCGCCGCCGCTCCACGGTCCTGGCCTGGACCGCCGGGCTGGCAGCTCTGGTGGCGTTCCTCGGCGGCTGGTGGCTGCTGTGGAAGACCGAGCTGGTCAACCCGCTGTTCATCAGCAATCCGGTGGCGGTCGCGCAGGCATTCTGGGCCATCGTCACCGACTCGTCCAGCTGGTCCGACATCGGTGCGACCTTCCTGGCCTCGGTGCTTGCGCTCGTGGTCGGTGCGGTGCTCGGTGTGCTCACCGGCATCCTGTTCGCGGCATCACCTGCGGTGCGCAAGGGCCTCAATCCCTATCTGGCGATCATCAACGGCATCCCGCGTCCGGCCCTGGCCCCGATCTTCATCCTGTGGTTCGGTCTGGGCGCGACGCCGAAGGTCATCGTGGGCGCGAGCCTGGTGTACTTCGTGCTCCTGCTCAACACGTTGGCCGGCATGACCGGAATCAACGACGACATCGTGACCCTGTCCAGGTCGTTGGGCATGACGAGGCGCCAGTACTTCCGTCTGGTCCAGCTCCCGGGGTCGCTGCCGAGCATCGTCGCCGGCCTGAGGCTGGGCGCGGTCTACGCGGTGCTGGGTGTCGTGGTCTCGGAGATCGTCGCGTCGTACTCGGGCCTCGGACAGCTCCTGGTCCAGTACACCAATCAGCTGGACATCGCTTCATCGCTGGCGGTCGTCGCCTTGATGTCGCTGATGGCGGTGCTGTTGGACTCGGTGGTCCGGCTGTTGCAGCTGCGCGTGGACCGAGAGGACTGACGTGCTCCACGGTGCGGTCGATCTGCATGTGCACAGCTATCCCGACCTGACGACCAGATCGATCGATGATCTGCAGATGGCGCGTCTGGCGCGCGAGGCAGGTATGGCCGGCTTCGTCTTGAAGTCGCACTACGCGCCGACGGCTGAGCGCGCCACGGTGGTGAACCTGGCGATCCCGGGGGCCGGCGCCATGGGCGCGATCGTGTTGAACCACTTCGTGGGCGGCCTGAACGCTCTGGCGGTGGAGGCGTTCGGCCGATCCGGCGGCAAGGTCGTGTACCTGCCGACGCAGGACGCGATCAACGAGGCCGGGGTCCTGGACGAGTGGGACACCGCGAAGCCCCTGCCGCCGTATCTGCAGATCAAGAAGGACCTGCAGGACCGCGGGCGGCTCAGGGCGCCGATCTCACTGATCGACGACGGCGGTGGCCTGGTGCCGGCTCTGCACGAAGTCCTCGACGTGGTGCTCGAGTTCGATCTGGTTCTCTCCACCGGCCATGTCTCGCCCGTCGAGGCCGTCGCAGTCGTTCGCGAGGCCTCGGCCCGGGGAATCCGGCGGATCCTGGTCACCCACCCGGAGTCACCGCACATCGGCGCGACGGTCGAGCAGCAGTCGCAGATGGCTGCCTGCGGTGCCTTGCTCGAACGGTGCTTCGCGTACCTGCAGACCGATGAGGACGCTCAGCGACTATTCGACGCGGTGCGGGAGACCGGGGTCGAGAACAACGTCTTCTCGAGCGACCTCGGCATGATCTCGCGGGAGGACCCCGTCGAGGGCCTGGGCCGCTTCGCCGCCCTGGCGTCCAATGCCGGCTTCTCCGATGACGAACTACATCACCTGCTGATCGACGGACCACGCACCGTCTGCGGGCTCGACTCCTGATCCACGCGCCGTGATGGCGTACGGTTCGAACGGAGGTGGGGCGTGAGATTCGAGCAGTTGCGATACCTGGAGGCCGCGCTGCGCACGGGATCGTTCCGGCGGGCGGCCAAAGAGCTCGATGTCGCCCAGCCGACCATCAGCACCCAGGTACAGCGCCTGGAAGAGGATCTCGGCGTCGTCCTGCTGGATCGCGGTGCGCACGGGGTCACCGGCACTTTCGCGGCCCAGCGCATCCTGCCGCACCTGTTCGCCGCGCTCAACGCCGAGCACGCCCTGCGCGAGGAGGCCAGCGCGATCAACGGCCTCAAGGCCGGTCACATCCGACTCGCGGCCGTGACCGCCGCCAGCCAGGCGCTGCTGCCTCGGGTGGTGCAGCGGCTGCAGTCCGAGCACCCCAACATCCGGTTCGAGGTCACGGAGGGCGGGTCCGAGATGGTGCGCGACGGTGTCGCCGCCGGACGCTTCGACGGCGGTCTGCTGACCCGCTTCACGATGGCGTCGGCCGCCGATCCCGAGTTGCGGTACATCGACCTGTTGGAGGGCCGGCTGGTGCTGGCCATCCCGGAGAACCATCCGTTGGCGTCGAAGCCGTTCGTCACCGGCTCCGATCTCGAAGGTCAGCCGATCATCGAGTTCACGCTCGGCAGCGTCCTGCGTCAGGCGTTCGAGTTGTTGACCGATGGTGTCGACTACCGCCCGGTGTACTTCACCGAGAACGCGGAGACGGCTCAACGCATGGTCCGTGCGGGCGTGGGGATCGCGATCGCCAACACGCTGGCCCCGTCGACGATCAGCGGCGACGGTGTCGTGCTGGCGCCGCTGAACACCGAATGGAGCGAGACTCGACTGGCCGTGGTCCTGCGTCCCGGTGAGCGACCGTCGCCGGCCATGCAGACGTTCCTTCACCTGGTGCGGGAGGAACGCGCCCGGCTCCACACGAACCGGTAGCGCGTCCCGGCGCATCGGTCCGCCGGAGTGGTCACCCTGGCCGAGGGTGATCGTCAGTGGCTATCACTGGACGAGTCGCCAGCGGCTTCCTGGCGATCGATCCTGTGACGAGACTCTCACCATCGGGTCGGAGCGACAGCGTTCCGGACAGGCGAGAAGGGACATGCCGGTGGGGTCGGCTACTGGAACGGATGTCACGACCGGGCTCCGCGCCTCCATCGACGAGGCCGTGCGGGCGAACCGGACGGCCCTGACCGAGCACGAGGCCAAGCAGTGCCTTCGTGAGGAAGGCATCCCCGTGCCGCGTGGCCGGACCGCCGCGCCGACCGAGGTCACTGCCGACGGGCTCACCGCGCCGCTGGTCCTCAAAGTCGTCTCACCGACGCTGATTCACAAGTCCGATTCAGGCGGGGTCGTCCTCGGTCTCGCGGCCGCAGACCTGCCCGACGCGGTCGAGCAGCTGCAGGAGCGGATGACGCAGGGCGGCCATGAACTCACGGCATACCTGGTGGAGGAGCAGGCGTCGCCCGGACACGAGTTGGTGCTCGGCGCCGTCCGGGTCGACGGCGTCGGATGGGCCGTGATGGTCGGGCTGGGCGGGGTCTTCGTCGAACTGCTCGAAGACGTGTCGTTCGGTGTCGCGCCCCTGGACCGCGGTGACGTCCACGCCATGCTCGACGCCCTGCGTGGACGGCCCCTGCTCGACGGATTCCGCGGGACAGAACCGGCCGATGTCGACGCTTTCGTCGAGATCGTCCACCAGCTCGCCGGACCAGGTGGGCTGCTCGAACGCCTCCCCGACGAGATCACCGCCCTCGACCTCAACCCGGTCATCGTGTCCGGCGAGGGTGCCGTCGTGGTCGACGCCCGGTTCGAGGTGTCGGCCCTCGCCGCAGCCGCGCCCGCCCAGCCGGCTGCCCCGACCGTGGACCTGGGCCGCCTGCTCGAACCGGAGTCGATCGCCGTCATCGGCGCGAGCGCCACGGGAACGAACATGGCCAATCTGTTCCTCCGGAACCTGACCGCCTACGGATATCGGGGTCGCGTCGTCGCGATCCACCCCTCGGCCGACCGGATCGACGGCGTCGAGGTCAGGCCGTCGCTGGCGGAGGTCGACGGATCCGTCGACTACGTCTACGTCGCGTTGCCGGCGGCGAAGGTCGCCGCCGCGCTCGAGCCCGGCCGGCAGCGCGTCGGCTTCGTCCAGGTCGTGTCGAGCGGATTCGGCGAGACGGCTGATGGCCGGGGTCTCGAGCGCGATCTCGTCGGCCTGTGCCGATCCGGTGGCATGCGACTGTTGGGGCCCAACTGCATCGGCCTGCACTCGACCCGGGGGCGGGTGACGTTCGTCGACCGTGCACCGACCCGCCCCGGTCCGGTCAGTGTCATCTCGCAGAGTGGTGGCCTGAGCGTCGACGTGCTGCGCCACGGTGAACGACGGGGGGTCGGCTTCCGCAGTGTCGTCAGTGTGGGCAACAGCGCCGATCTGCGTCCGGCCGAGCTCGTCGAGCAGTTCCTCGACGACGACGAGACGCGGATCATCGGCCTGTACCTCGAGTCGCTCGCCGCGGGTCGCGAGGTGCTCGATGTGTTGCGATCGAGGCCCTATGCCAAGCCGGTCGTGCTGTTGGCCGGCGGTCGCACGGCCGATGGATCGCAGGCTGCGGTGACCCACACGGGAGCCCTGACCGGACACCACCGGTTGTGGCCCGCGATCGCCCGTCAGGCGGGCATCGTGTTGGTCGACTCGCTCCATGAGTTCGTGGACGCCCTGGCCGTGCTGCAGTACAGCGATCTCGCCGGTGTGTCGGGCGATCGCGACGTGGTGCTGTTCGGCAACGGCGGCGGGACCAGCGTGCTGGCCGCCGATGCCCTCGAGCGAGCCGGGCTGCGCACGCCTCGCCTGCCCGATCCGGCGATCGACGCCCTGGAGAACCTGGGTCTGCCGCCGGGCAACGGTCTGGCGAACCCGATCGATGCACCCGCCGGCACCCTCATGGTCGATCACGGCGGGGTCTCCGAGCCGATCATGGCGACGATCCTGTCCAGTGGGGTCCCCTGGGCGGTGATCTCGCACATCAACGTGGGCGTCATGGTCAGCAATTCGTCCACTGAGGCCGATGTCGTCGAGGGCCTGATCACCGGCATCGTCCGCGCACGAGACGCCTCGGCGCATCACTGTTTCCACCTTCTCGTCCTGCGATCGGACGGCGAGCCCGGCACCGAGGCCCGGATCGCCGCCTACGAGCAGATCGCCCACGAGCACGGGCTCCCGGTCTTCCGGGAGCTCACCGAGGCCGCCGCCGCCGCGCGCTGCCTCCAGCAGGCCCAGCAGTACGCACGGCGCACCGTGCCCGACCCGACCGAATCGATGGCGTTGAGGTGAGCGATATGACGACCGAGGACCTGGCTGCCCGCGACCGCGAGCGACGTGAAGCCGCGCTCGCGATGGGCGGCCCGAAGAAGCTCGCGAAACGAGCCGAAGACGGCGAGCTGAATGCGCGTGAGCGCGTCGACCGGCTCTTCGATCCCGGCACGTTCCGCGAGACGGGGCTGTTCGGTACCTCACAGGTTCCCGCCGACTACGACAAGACGCCGGCGGACGGCAAGGTCACCGGCACGGGCCGGGTCGACGGCCGTCGTGCCGCGGTCGTGGCCTACGACTTCACCGTCAAGGGCGCCTCGAGCAGCCCGACGAGCGGCAAGAAGATGCAACACATGAAGGACCTCGGACAGCGCGTCGGCATGCCGGTGGTCTACTTCAACGAGTCGACCGGAGTGCGGATGCCCGACATCATGGGCGGCTCCGGCATGGGTGGCATGAACGACCGCACCCGCTTCCTGCGACGTCGTGAGAGCCCGTGGGTCTCTGCGGTCTTCGGGTACTCGTTCGGATCCGCGGCCTGGCACACCGTCGCATCGGACTTCGCGGTGTTCCGTAAGGGCAGCGTCATGGCGGTGTCGAGCCCGGGCCTGGTCAGTCGGGCGACCGGACAGCAGGTCGACCGCGAGGAGCTGGGCGGCTGGCGCATCCACGCCGAGACGACGGGTCTCGTCGATGCCGTCGCCGACACCGACGAGGAGGCCATCGACCTGGTCCGGCAGTTCCTCTCTTACCTGCCGTCGCACGCCGCCGAGCCGCCACCTGTCGCCGCGGTGCCCGAGGGATCGGATTCGCGCGGACACGAGCTGACCTCGCTGGTGCCCACCAACCCGTCCCAGGTGTACGACATCCGCCAGGTCATCGCGTGCGTCGCCGACACCGACTCGGTGTTCGAACTGAAGGCGCGCTATGCCAAGAACCTCGTCACGGCGCTGACCCGGATCGACGGGCAGACCGTCGGCGTGATCGCCAACAACCCGAAGTTCAAGGCGGGCGCCATCGACGCCGACGCCTGCGACAAGGCCACCAGCTTCCTGGTGCTGTGCGACTCGTACAACATCCCGATCGTGTTCATGGTCGATCAGCCGGGCTTCCTGATCGGGCTCGAGGCCGAGCGACAGAAGATCGCCGGCAAGGTGATCAACTGGATGAACGCCCTGTCGCTCGTGACGGTCCCCAAGATCACCGTGATGCTGCGCAAGAACTACGGGCAGGCGTTCGTCAACATGGGTGGCGCGGAGACCGCGCACTCGTCGGCCGCCTGGTGGACCGCCGAGGTCAGCTTCATGGACCCGCGGTCCGCGGTCGGCGTCGTGCACAACGTGTCGCCCGACGACGATCCGGAGACGTACGCGCGGCTGTATGCCGACATGGCTCGGGCCACGACCGCGTACGACATCGCCCGCGTCTACGGCGTCCACGACGTCATAGATCCCACGGACACCCGCCAGTATCTGATCGACGCCTTGGAGATGAACCGGCTGGACATCAGCGGCGGCGTCGGAGAGCACCTGCTCAGCAACTGGCCGACGAGCTACTGAGATGAGCGACTCGATGTATCCGGAATCCGTGCTGGTCGCCAATCGCGGCGAGATCGCGCGGCGAGTGGTCCGCACCGCGCGTGCTCTAGGGGTCAGGACCATCGTGGTCCACCACCCCGTCGATGCCGGGCTGCCGTTCGTCGCCGAAGCGGACGAGGCCGTGTGCATCGACCGCACGCCACCGGTGTCGGCCTATCTCGACGTCGAGGCGATCATCGAGGCCGGGCGCCGCACGGGAGCGGCGTCGGTGCATCCGGGCTACGGTTTCCTGGCCGAGAACGCCGACTTCGCCCGAGCCGTCGAGTCCGCCGGCATGGTGTGGGTAGGCCCGAGGCCCGAGACGATCGAGGAGATGGGCGACAAGATCCGGGCCCGCCAGACGGTCGCGCGCGCGGGAGTGCCCGTGGGCGGCGGTTCCGGGGAGGCGCTCGCCGGAACCGAGGCCGCGCTCGCGGAGGCCGCAGCGATCGGCTACCCCGTCATGCTCAAGGCGTCGGCCGGCGGGGGAGGCATCGGCATGGTCGTCGTCGAGGACGAGAGCCGGCTGGCTGCCGCCTTCGACTCGGTGACCGCAGCGTCAGCGCGCAACTTCGGCTCGTCGGCGGTCTTCATGGAGCGGTTCATCGCCTCGGCGCGGCACATCGAGGTCCAGATCCTCGGGCTCGCCGACGGCCGGGTCGTCGCGCTGGGCGAGCGTGACTGCTCGGTTCAGCGCCGCCATCAGAAGATCGTCGAGGAGACTCCTGCACCCCGGCTCGCGCCGGAGGTGCGATCGCGTCTGCTGGACGCCGCCGTTCGCGCAGGCGAGAGTGTCGACTACCGCGGAGCGGGAACCGTCGAGTTCCTGCTCGACGCACACACCGGGCAGTTCGTGTTCCTGGAGATGAACACCCGGATCCAGGTCGAGCACCCGATCACCGAGATGACGTGTGGCATCGATCTGGTCGAGCAGCAGCTCAACATCGCCGCCGGGGGACCGTCGACCTTCCGAGAGGACTGTCTCGTTCCGACGGGCCATGCGATCGAGCTGCGGCTGTGCGCGGAGGACCCGAAGCGGTTCTTCCCGTCCCCGGGCACGATCGACACGTGGCGCGAGCCGTCGGGTCCCGGAGTCCGGGTCGACGCGGGTTACGGAGCCGGCGACGAGGTGACCCCCCATTTCGACCCGTTGGTGGCGAAGGTGTGTGTCCACGCTGACGACCGTGACGCTGCGATCGAGAAGGCTCGTCAGGTGCTCGCGGACCTCGAGGTCACCGGACTGGTGACGAACGCGCCGTTCCTGGCCCGGCTGCTCGACAGCGAGCCGTTCGTCACCGGCGACTACGACACGTCGATCGTTCAGGCGATCGGCACGACCCAACCCGACAGGAGTGGAACGAGATGAACGAAGTCATCAAGGCCGATATGAGCGCCAACGTCTGGAAGGTCCTGGTGCAGGTCGGCGACGAGGTCGCTCCCGAGCAGCCGATGATGATCCTGGAGTCCATGAAGATGGAGATCCCGGTCGTCTCCGACGACGGCGGCACGGTCGTGGCGGTCCATGCGGCGGAGGGCGAGACGGTCAGCGCCGGTGCGCCTCTGGTCGAGCTGAGCTGACCACCGGCGTCACCGGCCCCCGAACGTCGGGGTGCGCTTCTCGGCGAAGGCCCGCACAGCTCTGATGTGATCGGCCGTCAGGCCGCACTCCTTGTGCCGGCCGACCTCGCGGCTCATCGACTCGTCTAGCGACAAGGCCGGAGCCTCGGCGAGGTTGCGCTTGATGTGGGCGGTCGCCAGGCGCGGGCCGTCGGCGAGCGACCGCGCGATGTCGTGTGCCGACTCGCTCAGCTCGTCGACCGGCACCACGCGATTCACCAGGCCCCATGCCAGGCACTGCGCGGCATCGACGCGGCTGTTGAGCAGCATCAGCTCACGGCTTCGGGCCGGGCCGATCGTGCGCTCGAGCAGCCAGGCGACGCCGTAGTCGCCGGACAGTCCGACGCCGACGAAGGCCGTCACCATCAGGGTCTTCGGACAGCCGATGCGCAGATCAGAGGCCAGCGCCAGCCCGAGGCCGGCCCCCGCGGCAGCGCCCGGCAGCGCCGCGATCACGGGGATCGGCAACCGGTGCAGTTGGCCCACCGTGGCGCGTTGCTCCTCGAGCTGCTGAGCGACGGCCGCGGGGTCGACCTGATCGGCTCCGCCGCCCTCGCCGCCGGCTTCATCGAAGCCGATCACGTCTCCGCCGGCACAGAACGATCCGCCGGCGCCGGTGAGCACGATGGCACCGACATCGTCTCGCCGTTCGACATCGGCCAAGACGTCGGACAGTCCGGCGATCATCGCCGGCGACAGCGCATTGCGTCGTTCGGGCCGGTTGAGCGTGATGGTCAGGACGCCGTCATCGACATCGGTCAGAACAGCGGCGCGGTTCCTGTCTGCGTCGGTCATGGGCCGAGCATGCCCCGTTCCTGTCCTCGGAGGAACGGCGGCGGCCGGTGCAGGGTGATCGCGATCGGCTATCTCGGTCTGAGCCGTTGCGAGTCGGGTCAGGCGGTCCCGTAGCGTGGGCTTGTGAGAGTCCGCGCATGAAGGCATCCGTGTTCTGCGATGTCGTCGACCCGTGGTCGTATCTGGGGGCCACGCGGTTCGAGCGTGCCGCGGCGATGTTCACGATCCTGACCGGCGAGGTCGTCGAGATCGCGTACCGCGCCGCACGGATCGACTCACCGGTCGATGAGGACCGAGTGATCGCGGCGGCACGCATCAGTGGCATCGAGTTGGATCTGGACGACCGGGTGCCCGCCGACTCGACCGACGCCTGGCGGCTGTTGACCTGGGCGGCGGAATCGGGCGAGGTCGTACAACGAGATCTGCTGCACCAGCTGTGGCGGGCGCACCTGTTGGAGGGTGCTGACGTCGCCGACGCGATGGTGTTGTCGAGCCGCGCGGCCTTGGCGGGTCTGCCGCTGGGCACGGCTGAGGCGCTCCTCGCCAGCACGGACTACGCGGCCGACGTCGACCGCCAGCGCGCCACGGCGAGGGAGATCGGTGCCCACGAGCTGCCGTTCATCGTGGTCGAGGCCGATCGCACGCTCAGTGGTCTGCTGTCCCAAGACGACTACCTGCAGGCGATCCACCAGATCCATCGTGACCCCAGATAGGGATGGGGTGGTTGGGCCGACGCCGAGACGACCGACGGTGTAGCGGTGAGTCTGTTCCCTGACGTCGGGTGGCGGTGACCCTGTTCCCCTACTCTGGGCTCGAAAGGGAACAGGCTCACCGTTCTACCGGTAGATAGGGCACACGCTCACCGGCCCTGAAGGCGGCCCGGAGCCGTCGATAGGCTCTGCCGCATGAGCACCTTGATCCTGTTGCGCCATGGTCACAGCGAGTGGAACGCCAAGAACCTGTTCACCGGTTGGGTCGACGTCGACCTGAACGAGCAGGGTCTCGCCGAGGCCGCTCGTGGCGGCGAACTGCTGGCCGAGTCTGGGCTACTGCCCGATGTGCTGCACACGTCGTTACTGCGGCGCGCGATCCGGACGGCCAACATCGTGCTCGACGGCTGCGACCGGCACTGGATCGACGTCAAGCGGTCGTGGCGCCTCAACGAGCGGCACTACGGTGCGCTCCAGGGCAAGGACAAGAAGGCGACCCTCGAGGAGTTCGGCGAGGAGCAGTTCATGGAATGGCGCCGGTCGTTCGCCACGCCGCCGCCGCCCCTCGACGACAGCTCGGAGTTCAGCCAGGCCGGTGATCCGCGCTATGCGGGCCTGCCCGATGAGCTGATGCCGCGCACCGAGGCACTCGCGCAGGTCATCGATCGCCTATTGCCCTACTGGTACGACCAGATCGTCCCGGATCTGCGCGCCGGTCGCGTCACGCTCGTGACCGCCCACGGCAATTCGTTGCGCGCCCTGGTCAAGCACCTCGACGGTCTCGACGAGGAGACCGTGGTCGGCCTCAACATCCCCACGGGCATCCCGCTGGTGTACGACCTCGACGACGACCTGCGCCCCACGACTCCCGGCGGCCGCTACCTCGACCCCGCCGCTGCCGCCGACGCCATCGCCGCCGTCGCCAACCAAGGCCGCTGACGAGTCACAAAGTCCCCGGTGGCGAGTCGCAAAGTCCCCGGTGGCGAGTCGCAAAGTCCCCGGTGGCGAGTCACCCGGTTCGAACCCTGTGACTCGTGGGCGAGCACTGTGTGACTCGCGAGCGGGCCTAGGTGTCGAACTTGTAGCCGAGTCCGCGGACTGTGGTGAGCACCATGGGGTGGGCCGGGTCGGCCTCGATCTTGGCGCGCAGGCGCTTGACGTGGACGTCGAGGGTCTTGGTGTCACCCACGTAGTCGGCGCCCCAGACCCGGTCGATCAGCTGGCCGCGGGTCAGCACGCGTCCGGGATTGCGCAGGAAGTACTCGAGCAGCTCGAACTCCTTGAGCGGGAACCGGACCTCGGCACCGTCGATCGTCACCAGATGCCGGTCCACGTCCATGCGGACCCGCCCGGCCTCCAGTGCGCCGCTGTCGTCGATGTCGTCCGCGACACCGCGGCGCAGCACAGCGCGGATCCGTGCCACCAGTTCGCGCGGCGAATACGGCTTGGTGACGTAGTCGTCGGCGCCCAACTCGAGACCGACGACCTTGTCGACCTCGGTGTCCTTGGCGCTGACCATGATGATCGGCACCGAGGAGGTCTGGCGGATCTGCCGGCACACCTCGGTGCCCGACAGGCCTGGCAGCATCAGGTCGAGCAGGATGATGTCGGCGCCGCCGCGGTCGAACTCGGTCAGCGCATCGGGACCGGTCTCGGCGATCGCGACGTCGAATCCTTCCTTGCGCAGCACGTACGACAGGGCCTCGCTGTAGCTCGTCTCGTCCTCGACGACCAGCACGCGGGTCACATGGTCTCCTCTTCGACATCGTTGCCGTCATCGGGACTGTACGACGGCAACACCAGGGTGAACGAAGAGCCCAGATCGGGCTCGCTCCAGACTTCCACGGAACCGCCGTTGCTGGCGGCGACGTGCTTGACGATCGACAGGCCCAGGCCGGTGCCGCCCGTCGCGCGAGCCCGGGCCGGATCGACCCGGTAGAAGCGCTCGAAGATGCGATCGAGTTCGGCGGCCGGGATGCCGATGCCGTTGTCGCTGACGGTCAGGCGCACATCACGTCCGCGCAACTCGGCGGTGACCGCCACCTTGGACCCCTGCGGGCTGTAGGTGACCGCGTTCTCGACCAGATTGCTGACGGCCGCGTGCAGCTGCGCGCGGTCGCCGTGGACCAGGAGATCGGGTTCGACGTCGACCGCCACGTCGATGTCCTTGGCCTCGGCGTCGGTAGCCGAGTGCTCACAGGCCTCGGCGACCAGTTCGTCGATCTTGATCGTGGTGGCCTCGTCGCTGAACACATCGTTCTGCAGCCGAGACAGATCGATGATCTGCTGCACCAGCCGGGTCAGCCGCTCGCTCTCGGTGTGCATGCGCTGGGAGAATCTGACGACCGCCTCGGGATCGTCCTTCGCTTCGCCGACCGCCTCGGCCAGCAGATTGAGCGCGCCGATCGGAGTCTTGAGCTCATGGCTGACGTTGGCGACGAAGTCGCGCCGGATCGCCTCGACCCGCGCGACCTTGGTGCGATCCTCGGCCAGCACGAGCACCAGACGCGAACTCAAGGGCGCGACCCGGGCGCGCACGTGCAAGGTGGAGCCGCGATCGGGCTGCAACGCCAGGTCGGCCTCGCGCACCTGGCCATCGCGGCGCACCTGCCGCACGAGGTCCATCAGTTCGGCCGGCACCAGCGCGTCGTCGCGCACGATGCCCAGCGCGTAGGCCGGCGCCGACGCCTTGACGACCACGTCGGAGGTGTCGATCAGGACGGCCGACGACGACAGCACGGACAGCACCGACTCGGCGCCGGGAGGAACCAAGGGCGTGTGCTCCGACGGCACGGTGTGCTGTCGATGCTCGCTGAAGCCCCAGAGGTAGGTGATCAGCGCTCCGATGACGGCGCCGACGGCGCCCGCGATGATCACTCCTTCACTGATGTCCACGCCTCGATGGTAGGGCGAACGTCACCGTCCGGTCGCCTTCCAGTGGCCGTCAGCACAGGGCTTTCGTGTGCTGTTCACGGGCCGTTCACCCCGCGTCGCCGTCCGTTCATCCGGCCTGCCTAGCCTCCAGAGCATGCGTGATCAGTACTACGAGCAGCTCGACCAGATCGTCGACGAGCTCGTCCAGCTCACCGGCACCGTGCGCCGTGCCGTCGCCGACGCGACCAAGGCGCTCCTGGAAGCCGACGGACAGGTCGCCGAGTCGGTCATCGACGGCGACAAGGCGATCGACGAGGCCACCGAGGTCATCGAGGAGCGCGCCCTGCTCCTCCTGGCGACGCAGCAGCCCGTCGCGACCGATCTGCGTCAGCTGGTCGCCACCTTGCGGATGATCGCCGATCTGCAGCGCATGGGGGCGTTGTCGGTGCACGTGGCCAAGGTGGCGCGGCGGCGGATGCCCGATGTCGCTGTGCCCGACCTGCTGCATCCCACGATCTCCGCGATGGCTCAGGTCGCCGACCAGATGATCGACTCGGCGTCGCGCATCGTCGCGAACCGTGACGTCCCGGCCGCGTTCCGCCTCGAAGAGGAGGACGACGAGATGGACCGCCTCCGCAAGGAGCTGTTCCGGATCCTGCTGAGCGACACCTGGGAGCACGGCATCGAGCCGGCGGTCGACCTGGCGCTGCTCGGCCGCTACTACGAGCGGATCGGCGACCATGCCGTCTCGATGGCGCGTCGCGTCGTCTACCTGGTGACCGGCGAGGGCCAGCTCACCTGACTGGCCTCCGGGTCATCGCGCTGGACCGAGTTCACGCATTCTGGGTCGTTATACGGGCCGGAATGCGTGAATTCGGTCTGTACCTGTCGCGCGGGTCGGGTGTCAGCCGGCCTTGACGATGTTCTCGTACGTGCCGCTGCGGGCGGCCGAGGGTGCCTCGACGACGGTGTCCTGAGCGTTGGAGAACGAGAACGTGACGGTCACGTAGCGGCCGGCCGCGGCGCCCTCGGGCACCGAGAACGCATCGGTGTCGGCCTGGCCCAGGCTCACGATCTTGCCGGCCGGGACGGTGACGGCCTCGGCCGGCGCATCGACCGTGAGCTGCTTGCCGTCGGACGTCGTGATCGTGACGCCGGTCAGCTTCTGCGCCGAGTCGGTCTTGTTGACCAGTCCTGCCGCGAGGACGCCGGTGCCGTCCTCGTCCGCGACGAGGACCGTGTTCATCGCGTCGACCTCGCCGCGCTGGTTCGCGCCCTCGGCCGCCTGGTACTGCTGATTCGTCTGGGCGCTGAAGTTGGTGCCACAGGCGCTCAAGCCGAGCACAGCTGCGGCGACGACAGCAGAAACGGTGGTGCGGCGGCGGATCACTGGGGTGCTCACGGATCGGTCTTTCGGTCGACGGGAGACGGGTGGGACGGGCGGTCCCGTCATCCGAGCCGATCGTATCGGGTAGGGCTCGAACCGCTCGCATTGACCTGCGTCTGGACCGTCTGGTATGGCGCCGATTCGCGGAATGGCCCGAAATCGCAGTCCGTCCGGCGTGTTATCCTGGTCACCTACGAAAGGTGACATCTTCATGACTTTCACGGTCGGCGAAACCGTTGTCTATCCCAATCACGGCGCTGCAGTCATCGAAGACATCGTGAACCGGACGATCAAGGGCGAGGATCGCGAGTACCTGGTGCTCCGCATCGTCGCACAGCCGGATCTGGTGGTGCAGGTCCCGGCCTGCAACGTCGATCTTGTGGGGGTTCGTGATGTCGTCGACGAGGAAGGGCTGGAGCGCGTGTTCGGGGTCTTGAGGGCCGAGCACGTCGAGGAGCCGACCAACTGGTCTCGTCGCTACAAGGCGAACATGGAGAAGCTGCACAGCGGCGACGTGCTCAAGGTCGCCGAGGTCGTGCGCGATCTGTGGCGCCGCGATCACGAGCGCGGCCTGTCCGCCGGCGAGAAGCGCATGCTGGCCAAGGCTCGTCAGGTGTTGGTCTCCGAGCTCGCGCTCGCCGAGAAGACCAACGAGGACAAGGCCGAGATCCGGCTCGAAGAGGTTCTCGCGTCCTGATCTGTCGACAGCGCTGGTGCTCAACCCCGATCGAATGATCTAGAGGTTGAACACCAGCGCTGTTGCAATTGCGGCGATGCCCTCGCCGCGTCCGGTCAGGCCGAGTCCGTCGGTGGTCGTGGCCGAGACGCTCACGGGAGCACCGACGGCCTGGCCGAGCACGCGTTGGGCCTGCTCGCGGCGCGGCGTCAGGCGCGGGCGGTTGCCGATGATCTGGACCGATACGTTCGAGACGCCCCAGCCGGCCTGGTGTAGGCGGCGGGCGGTCTCGACCAGGAAGTCGGTGCCGTGCGCCCCTGCCCAGGATTCGTCGGCGGTCCCGAAATGCGTGCCGATGTCGCCGAGGCCGGCGGCCGAGAGCAGGGCGTCGACCATCGCGTGCGCGGCGCAGTCGCCGTCGGAGTGCCCTTCGAGGCCCTGTGGTTCGTCCGGCCACTCCAAGCCGGCCAGCCAGAGGGGGCGCCCGTCGACGAGACGATGGACGTCGGTGCCGATGCCGATGCGCGGGCTCACGGGTCGATCATGCCCGATCAGCGGCCTGGCGGACGAGCTCGAGGAGTCTGGCCACGACATCGACCGCGTCGTGCACCGGGTCGTCGCCGGAGGCCGCACTATGCAGGAGTGCGGCGTCGAGCATGCGGACGATCAGGTCGAAGTCTGTGCTCTGGGCGATATCGGACCAGCCGCTGCGGCTCAGGACGATACGGAGTGCCTCGAGCAGGGCTGGACGCGAGGCCATCATGATCGGGCGTAGTTCGGGATCGGTCGTGGCTTCCAGCATGGGCTGCAGCCGTCGGCTCACCACGGCTTCGTCCAGCGCGGGGGCGTAGAGGGTCTCCAGGAGGAGGCGTGCCGTGCTGTGGGCCGAGCGGTCCCGCTGCGGCAGCGCATTGGCGTGCTGCTGCGCACTGGTGGAGCGCAGATGCTCGGCGGCGCGTACGGCCGCCGCGTAGAGCGCACTCCGGTTCGGGAAGTAGTACGAGGCTGATCCGGCGGGCACGCCCGCGGCCGCGGCGACCCGGCGATGCGTGACGGCGTCGGGTCCCTCGTCGATCAGCAGCCGCGCCGCGGCATCGACCATCGCCTGCTGGCGCAGGCTGCTGCGGCGTTGCACTGTCTGCCGTCCGTGTGGGGCCACGGGCACAGGGTACGGCGGAGGAGGAACCGGGAATACCTATACGTACGTATAGGTTCTACTGGTCAGGAGCCGAGAGCCGGCCCCGATCGGATTTCACGAGGTGTCACGCATGCATGCGCAACTGGCCCAGGAGGGCCTCAAGATCGACTGGGCGAACATGCCCACGTACAACACGATCATGTCGGTGGCGGTCGGCGCCGGCCTGATCGGACTGGTGATGCTGGGCCGGCAGCTGCTGTCGCGCCCCGAGCAGGTGAGTGCGGAGGGCTGGGCGCTGACCTTCGGCGTTCTCGGCGGCATTCTCACCACCACCGGTCTGCACATGACGTTGACCTGGCCCCTGGCGGCCGGCGGCTTCCCGTTCGACAACATCATCTTCGGCGAGACCAGTCTGGGCTTCGGCGTGCTGCTGCTCGGTGCGGCGTTCTACCTGTGGAAGCGCGGCGCTGCGGCCCTGGCCGCGTCCAAGCCCGTCGAGGCGCTGGCGCGGGTCGCGCAGCCGATCACCGTCTTCATCGGCGGCCTCGGTCTCAGCCTGATCGCGATCGCCGTCGCCGGCATCAAGTACCAGCTGTTCGCAGCCCCGGCCGAGGAGCCCATCTCGGGTGAGTTCGCCGACTACCCGCTGGTCGAGGCGATCTTCATGTCCGGTCTGATCGGCATCGTCGGCGTCGGCGCTCTGGCGTTCGGTCTGCTGGTCCACCGCATCGTCACCGGCCGTGAGTCGGCCGTGTGGGCGCGTGCCACCGGATGGCTGTGGGGCGTCTCCGGCGTGCTGTTCCTGCTGTTCGGCGCCATGAACTTCTTCACCCACATCGGGCTGATCGTCAACACCATGTGACGATCGCCGACCCCTCGGTGGCCGCCCGGGCCCGGCTCGGGCGGCCACCTGGCGCGACGATTCGGGTCAGGCCAGTTCCGACCGATAGGGTTCGAACGTGGTTTTCGCGCTCTACGACACCGCCACGCGGTCGGTCACGCCCTTCGAGCCGGTGCGTCCGGGCGAGGTGTCGATCTATCACTGCGGCCTGACGGTGCAGGGCCCGCCGCACATCGGCCATATCCGCAAGGAAGTGGTGTTCGACGTGCTGCGGCGCTGGCTGACGCGTGCCGGCTACGAGGTCACGATCGTCGCGAACGTCACCGACATCGACGACAAGATCCTGGCGAAGGGCGCCGAGCAGGGCCGGCCATGGTTCGCGGTCGCCTACGAGAACGAGCGCGCGCTGCACGCCGCCTATGAGGTGCTCGGCTGCCTGCCGCCTACCTACGAGCCCCGCGCCACCGGCCACGTGCCCGAGATGATCGAGATGATCCAGACCCTGATCGAGCGCGGCCATGCCTACGCGGCCGACGACGGGTCCGGCGATGTGTATTTCGACGTCCGCTCCTGGCCCGAGTACGGCCGGCTCTCGAACCAGCGGGTCGACGACATGCAGCCCGCCGAGGACGCTCCCCCGGAGGGCAAGCGCGATCCGCGCGACTTCGCACTGTGGAAGGGCCGCAAGGACGGCGAGCCCGAGACGGCGTCATGGCCGACGCCATGGGGCCGCGGTCGTCCGGGCTGGCATCTGGAGTGCTCGGCGATGGCGGCCAAGTACCTCGGCGACGAGTTCGACATCCACGGCGGCGGTCTCGATCTGCGATTCCCTCATCACGAGAACGAACTGGCCCAGTCGACCGCGGCCGGGCAGCGGTTCGCCAAGTACTGGATGCACAACGCGATGCTGAACCTGTCGGGCTCCAAGATGAGCAAGTCGGTCGGCAACACGCTGATGGTCAGCGAGGTCGTCAAGCGGGTTCCGGCCATCGCGCTGCGCTACTACCTGGTGTCGGCGCACTACCGGTCGATCCTGGAGTTCAGCGAGGAGGCGCTGACCGAGGCCGCCACGGCCTTCGGTCGCATCGAGGGCTTCGTCAAGCGTGCAGCGGAGCTGGTCGGCCCGGGCGAGCTGGGCGAGCCGACCTTGGTGTTCAGTGCCGCCATGGACGACGATCTCGCGACGCCGACCGCGATCGCCGAGATCCAGCGAGTCATCAGTGAGGGCAACCGGCTGCTGGCCGGAGGAGCCTCCGACGACCTGCGATCCGGCCTGGCCGCCGTCCGGGCGATGCTCGACGTGCTCGGGCTCGATCCGTTGTCGGACACTTGGGCCGGCGGGGCCGCCGGTCACGGTGCCGAGCAGGCGATCGACTCCCTCGTGAAAGGGCTGCTCGAGCAGCGCGCCGAGGCACGCGCGACCAAGGACTTCGCGACCGCCGACCGCGTGCGCGATCAGCTCGCCGCCGCCGGCATCGAGGTCGAGGACACCCCGCAAGGGCCGCGATGGAGCGTGAAGGAGGACTGATGGCCGGCAACAGTCAGCGCCGAGGCGCGATCAAGAAGACGGGCAAGGGCAATCCGACCGCGGGGTCCGGTGGCCGGCGCCGCAAGGGGCTGGAAGGCAAGGGCCCGACCCCCAAGGCGGCAGAGCGCCCGAACCACAAGTCCTACAAGATGGCCAATGCCGCCGCCAAGCGCGAACAGGCGCGACCCAAGCGCAAGCCGGGATCGGGAGCCGAATGGGTCGCCGGGCGAAATCCGGTCGTCGAGCTGATGCGCGAGCACGTGCCGATCGACGGACTGTATGTCGCCGACGGCATCGAGCGCGACGAGCGGCTGCGCGAGATCTTCAAGCTCGCCGCTGAGCAGCACGTGAACATCCTCGAGGTGACGCGTTCCGAACTCGACAAGCTGACGTTGGGCGCGACGCATCAGGGCGTCGCGGCCAAGCTGGGGCCCTATCAGTACGCGACGCTCGACGACATCCTCGCAAGTGCTGAGGAGCTTGGGCAGCCGCCGCTGGTCGTGGTCCTTGACGGCATCACCGACCCGCGCAATCTCGGAGCGATCATCCGGTCGGCGTCGGGATTCGGGGCGCACGGGATCGTGATCCCCGAGCGCCGCGCCGCGCAGATCACCGCGGCCGCCTGGAAGACGTCGGCCGGAGCCGCGGCCCGGGTCAAGGTCGCCAGGGTCACCAATCTGACCCGTGCGCTGAAGGACCTGCAGGAGGCGCGGCTGATGGTCATCGGCCTGGCCGCCGACGGCGAAGTCGCGATCGCCGAGTCGAACCTGATCGACGGACCGCTGGCTGTTGTGATCGGCAGCGAGGGCAAAGGCCTGTCGCGACTGGTGGGCGAGACGTGCGACCAGATCGTCAGCATCCCGATGGGCGGTGGCCTGGAGTCGCTCAACGCCGGTGTCGCCGCCGGTGTCGCCCTCTACGCGGTCGGCCAGGCGAGGGCCTGAGAATCCACACCCTGGTCGGGTTGTACCGGTTCTCCACAAGCTGCCCGGTCGGCATGGTCGCCAGTCCGGACACTCTGGCATCGTCGGTTCGCAACCGTCATGATGGGGAAGTGATCGAGTTGAACGAACCGCAGATCTGGACGCTGATCGGCGTCTTCGCCGCTGCCTTGTTCGGCATGCTCACGCTGATGTCGACCATGCTCACTCGTCTGATTCGGGCCGAGATGCGTGGATTGAGCGGTGAGATCGGTGGGCTGAAGGGCGAGATCGGTGGGCTCGGCGCCGAGATCCGCCGGGTCGAAGAAGTGCTGTCGACCAAGATCGACCACCTCGACCGCGACGTGAGTTCGATCGCGCGCCGGGTGTTCGGAGATCCTCCGGCGGCATAGGACCTCTATTGAGATTGACAATCATTCGCATTAGGTGATGCGATGGGTCCATGAGATCCCTTGCACACGTTGTCCTGTCCGTCCCGATCGCGCTGGCCCTGACCGCCTGTGGCGAGAGCGATCCCGAACCCGAGACGTCTTCGAAGTCGGGCCGTACTCCGACCGCAACGCCGCAGCCGCGCCTGGTCGTCGCCTCCGATCAGGGCGTCGCCGTGGTCGATGCCGCGAGTCTCAAGACCCTCGACACCTTCTCCACGAAGAGCCGAGCCAAGCTCGGCGTCGCCGGCGATGACCGGCACGTGTTCACGATGCAGTACGAGGCCGGAACCGTCGGGGTCGTCGACTCGGGAAGCTGGACCGTCGCGCACGGTGATCACGGCCACTCGTACACCGCGGAGCCGCGCCGGCTGAAGACCGACTTCCCGCGCGGTACCAGCTATCACGTGGTCAGCGACGACGAGCGCAGCGTGGTGTGGTTCGACACCGACGGCTCGTTCGATGCGTTCGACTGGAAGGGCTTGGAGGACGACTCGGTCGACGTGACGACGATCGAGACGAAGACGCCGCATCACGGTGTCGCCGCCCCGCTGTCCGACGGCGGCTATCTCGTGTCGGTGGCGAAGAGCGAGGAGGAGGGCGCGATCGGCGTGGCGGTGCTCGATGGCCATGGCCACGAGGAGACCCGCATCGAGACCTGCCCGCACCTGCACGGCGAAGCGCACCTCGGCGACGATGTGTACGGATTCGGCTGCGCCACCGGCATGCTGGTCGTCGAGGACGGGCGCGGCACCACCATCGCATCGCCGCGCCCGGGAGCCGGCAGCGGTCATCTGGCGGCGGCGGACGGCTCTGACATCGTCGTGGGCGATCTGTCGGCCGAGGGCGATTCGGGCGCCGCGACCCGCCTGGCGTTCTATGACGTCGGCCAGCACACGGCCCGGCAGATCGAGGTGGGCGTCGAGTTCTCCGGTCTCGAGCGCGACGGGGTGAACGCCGTCGTGCTGGGCACCGACGGCGCCTTGCACGTGTTCGATGAGTCGGGTCGCGAGATCGCGCATCACGAGGTCGTCGACCCGTGGAAGACGTTCGAGGACTGGGAGGAGCCGGTGCCCACGTTCGTCGTCGGCGACGGCATCGCCTACGTGACCGATCCGCGCGACACGTCGATCACCGCATTCGATCTGACGTCCGGCGAAGAGCGCGCGACCGCGACCTTGGCCGACGTGCCCGCCTCGCTGGTCATCACCAACGCCGGCTGAAGGCAGGTCGCGTCGCGTGCGGGATCTCGGCCTGCACGCGACGCGACTCAGCCCAGGACGCGATCGAGGTAGGGATTGCTGAAACGGCGTTCGGGATCGAGTTCGTCGCGGATCGCCACGAAGTCGTCGAACCGGGCGTAGCGCTGGGCGAGGTAGTCGGCCCCGAGCGTGTGCATCTTGCCCCAGTGTGGACGCCCCTCGTGGGCGGTGAACACGTCCTGGGCGGCCGCGAAGTAGGCGGTCGGATCGCTGCGCCAGTACTGGTGCACCGCGACGTAGCAGTTGTCGCGGTCGTGACCGGTCGACATCCACACGTCGTCGGCGGCGGTGAACCGGACCTCGATCGGGAATGAGATGTTCTCGTGTCCGGCCGCGAACCAGGCCTGCAGCTCGCCGATGACGTCGGTCAAGGCCGGGCGAGGCAGCGCGAACTCGGACTCGCGGAACTTAACGCGGCGCGGCGAGACGAACACGTCGAACGAGTCCGAGGTGTACTCGCGTGCGCCGAGCAGCGAGCCGGAGATGCTGTTGAAGCGGGGGATCAGGCCGCGTCGCCGGGCGCCGAGCCGGTTGACACCCTCGTAGAGGGTGTTGCTGAGGAACTCGTCGTCGAGCCAGTGCTTGAACCGGCCGAGCGGCTTCGGCTCCGTGCCGTCGGGTACGCGGTTGTTGCGCTTGATCAGCGCCTTCTCGGTGTGTGGGAACCAGTAGAACTCGAAGTGGTCGTTCTCGCCGACCAGTTCGGGCAGCCGCTCGAGCACCTCGGGCAGGGCCATCGGCTCCTCGCGGGCGTGCAGCAGGAACGCCGGCACGCACTGCAGCGTGACCTCGGTGATGATGCCGAGCGCGCCCAGCGTGACGCGGGAGGCACCGAACCACTCGTGCTGCTCGTCGATCTCGAGCACGTCTCCGGCTGCGGTGACCAGCTGGATGCCGACGACGGCCTTGGAGATGCCGTGCAGTTTGTCGCCCGTGCCATGGGTGCCGGTCGAGACGGCGCCCGCCACGGACTGCGGATCGACGTCGCCCAGATTCGGCAGGGCCAGGCCGAGGGCGTTCAGCTGCGGGTTGAGGTCATGCAACGAGAGGCCCGCCTGCACGCGGATCCTTCCGTTCTCGACGTCGGTGGCCAGGATCCGGTTCATCCGGTCCAGGCGCAGCAGCACGCCCTCGGTGGCGGCGATCGGGGTGAACGAATGACCCGCGCCGTACGCCTTGACGGTCAGGCCGTCGCGGGCGGCGTCGCGGACGGCGGCCTGCACCTCGGCCGTGCTGGCGGGATGCAGGAGGCGTGCCGGGTGCGTCTCGACACTGCGGCCCCAGTTCGTCCAGGACGCTTCGCTCATCCGAAGTTCTTCCCTTCGCCTCGATAGGTCGGCACCGTCTGGGTGGTGCCGTCGGCGTGGACCAGCACCACGTCGTCGAATCGTTCGCACATCTCGCCGGCCTTGGCGTATCGCATCACCACGCGGTCGCCGACCCTGAGTTTCCGGGCTGCCTTGCCCTTGACCGGGGTCTGGACCTCGCCGCCGCCTTCGGTGCCGATCAGCTTGAGCCCTTCGGGCCATGCGACCGACGGCTGGCGGTTCTTGTTCGTCGGGCCCGAGGCGATGTAGCCGCCGGAGAACAGGGTGGCGATGTCGTTCGTGGGCTTGCGGGCCACCGACAGCACGTAGAACGCGGCGGGCCGGGCGTCGAACGCGTCGTAGCCGTCGAACAGGGTCGGTGTGAACAGGCCCGACCCTGCGGTGAGCTCGGTGATGGACGGATCGGTGCCGGTCACGTGCAGGCTGCCGGTGCCACCGGCGTTGACGATCTCGAGATCGGCGATCTGGCGGACCGTCTCGACGACCTTGCCGCGCCGCTCGTGCAGTTCGGCGTTCGAGCGCGACTTCACCAGTCGCACGGCCGGTGACGAATCGGGCAGGCCCGCGATCTGGGCGTCGTAGAACATCAGCCCGACCAGGTTGAAGCCCCGGCGAGCGGCGATGGCCTGGGCCAGCTTTTTGGCCTGGCGGACGCTGTGCACGGGGCTGCGGCGCACCCCGAGGTGCACCGGCCCGATGCGCAGCGAGGAGTCCACGTCGATGCACACCCGGAGGTCGGGGTGGTTCGGCCCGAGGGCGGAGTCGATCAGGTCCAGCGATTCGGTGCCGTCGACCATCAAGGTGATGGCGGCTCGCCGGTGATCGTCCGCCGCGAGTTCGCGCAGGGCGGCCGTGTCGGTGGTGGGATACGCCAGCAGCAGGTCGTCGTGGCCCAGGTCTGCGAGCCAGTTCGACTCGGCCAGCGAGTACGACATGATGCCGGCGAATCCATCGCGTGCCAGCGTCCGGTCGATGATCGCGCGGACCCGCACCGATTTGCTGGCGACCCGCACCGGTACGCCTGCCGCGCGCCTGGTCAGGTCGTCGGCGTTGGCCCACAGGGCTTCGTCGTCGACCACGGCCACTGGTGTGCTGCGGTCTACGGTCGCTGAAAGGAGGCGTTCGAAGGGCGGCACCCAGACAGTATGGCCGACGCATCGCCCGCGCGGGGCCGCTCGCCCGCAACCACTACGATAGTGGCCGCGGGTTCTCCCGTACGCCTCTGTAGCTCAGTTGGTAGAGCGCCTTACTTGTAATAAGGATGTCGCGGGTTCGAATCCTGTCGGAGGCTCCAGGCGATCTCTCACGAGGAGCCAGGTCCGGCCCCTCGGCGCGGGCGCCGACCTTCGATCGCCCCAGAGGCCTCCACGGCCGGCACGCTTCCTGTTCGGACCAAGCGTCACCGCGGCCGCCGTCGGCCACGGGTAGCCGACAGGTGACGCAGTATTCGCTTAGTCATCGAGGAAAGTCGAGAAGCCTGGGCAGTGCTCGCTTGAGTGGTCGTGTGTCGCAGGCCGCCGCGTCAGCGACCTGCGGCGAGCGAAACGAATTTCATCCCTGCATTCATCCCCGGAGGCGGAGTTCAGGCACGCGGCGACGAGAATCGGTACCTTACGCTCATCGGATCGGGGGCGGTGAGCCGAGCCGGCCCCGCGACGGTAGATGGAGCGCACCTGGATGGTCGAGGTCACGAGCGTCCCTCGGCGGCTGAGCGTGGCCACGTTGGTGGCGCTGTGCGGCACCGAACTGTCAGCCTTGGCTGCCTTGGTCGGCCCGCTGGTGATTGGGCTGCAACTTCGTGCGTACGACGTGTCCTCGAGCCTGGTGGTCGAAGCGCGCCTCAGCTGGGCCGAGGGAACCGGTGCCGCCGCGGCGATGGTCGCCAATCCGGTGTTCGGCTGGCTCAGCGATCGCTATCGAGAGCGGACCGGCAGCCGTGCGGCATGGATCGTCCTCGGCTCGGTCGGAGGGCTGGGAGCACTGTGGTTCGCCGCGACCGCATCCACCTTGGTGGGACTCGTCGTGGCTTGGTGTTGTGCCCAGGCCGCCTACAACGCGACGTTCGCTGCTCTGTACGGCACGATCGCCGACCTGGTCACCCCGGAGGACAGGGCGCGCGTCTCGGGCTGGTTCGCGGGCTCGGCGATGGGCGCCTTGGTGCTCGGAAGCGCATTCGCCGCGCTGCTGGTCAGCGGCGCGGCCGGCGATACGGCGCAGGAGACGACAGCAGTCCTGACGATCGGAGCCTGGTGCGCAGTGCCGATCTCGGTGGCGTCGGCCTGGCATATCCATCGCGTGGTGCGAGCGGCCGGTGTCCCGACGCGGCGGCCGACAGCGGACGGTCGCTCTGCGGGCCATCACTCCGGACCGTCGACGACGGCGGCGTTCTGGTGGTTGTGGACGCAACGCCTTCTGGCCCAGACCGCCTACGGGTTCACCACGGTCTACGGAGTGTTCGTGCTGATTCGTCGGGTCGGGCTAGAGCGAGCCGACGCGGCCTTCGTGGTGGCGCTGACCAGTGCGACCTCGGCGGCTCTGGCCATGATGCTGGCCATGGTGGTGGCACGCCGGGCCGCTGAGCGATTCGGTGCCCGGACGATCCTGGGCGTAGGGGTCGGGGCGATCCTGGTCGCGAACCTGCTGCTCGCCGTGACCGTGAGCGTGCCGGGGTATGTGGCCGCCTTGCTGTGCGCCGGGTGTGGCCTCGGCTTGTACGCGTCGGTCGACCTGGCTGCGGCGTTGGCGGTCGCCCCTCGAGGGGCCGAAGGTCGCTACCTGGGCGTCTTCAACGCCGCCCGCACCTTGCCTCAGACCCTGGTGCCCGTGCTCGGACCGTTTGTCCTGGCGACTGGGTCCGACGCCCTGGGCCGCGATCGCTCACAGAACTATCTGATGTTCTTCGCCCTCGGGACGGTCGTGGCGATCGCGGCATTGGCTCTGCTCGGCCGGCTGACTCTGCCAGGGCGCGACGGCAGGATCGTCTTGAGCAATGCGGCGGAGTCTCGATGATCACGGTGTCAGCGGGCGCACGCCGGGCCTTGGATCGAGCGGTGAACGCCGCCCGGCTCGTGGTGGTCCAGGTTCCGCCCGGCCTCGACTTCGAGCACGTTGTGCACGAGTGGCTGGCCGGGCTCGACGTCCAGCTGGTGATCGTCGAGCCGGGGGAACGAAGCACGCCTGCTGCGGTGGAACAGCTGGTCGACCAGCGGCTGAGTCAGCATCGCCCCGCGTCGCCGAGTGCGCTGGTGGCCATCGTCAGACCGATGGATTGGCCCCTCGCCGCAATTGCATTGGTGGAGGAACGACTCCGTCATCACGATGCGCGTGCCGTGGTGGTGTCGGCCAGCACGAGACCGGCTGGCCCCGGCGCCGGCCGCGTGGTGCTGGGTCCAGCCGATCTCGTCATGACGGCCGACGAGATCGCTCAGCGATTGGACACCGACGATCCCGAGGTTGTCGAGACGGTCGTGGCGGCGACCGCGGGTTGGCCCGGCCTGGTCGAAGGAGCACGGCTCCAGCTGGCTCTGCGCAGGGAGGATGCGCGCATGGTCGACGTCACGGTGCAGACCGGTGTGCGTGAACGTCTGCGGCACGCGTTGGTGCCGTGGCTCAGTGACCACTGGCGACCGACCATGGACTATCTCGCGGTGGCCGGGCAGGTCACCGATGCCGAGCTCACGGGGCTCGGGCGCGTGGCGCGCGACACTCTGGCGGCCCTGTGTCATTTCGACCTAGTGCGCTTTGGGTCCTCCGATGCAGGTCGTGGCGTCGGCGCGCTGACCTTGCCGGGCTTGAGCACGTTGGTCGTCGACGAGTTGCGCGCCGAACCCGAGGAACTGGCGCGCGTCCGCCGGCTCGTGGCCGACCACCGGTTCCGCACGGGTGAACTGGACGGTGGTCTGGCCGCCGCGTTCGCGCTACGCGACTGGCAGCGGTGCGCCAGGATCTCGGACCGATGGTGGACCCGGCTGGCATTCGGCGGACACGGTGCCATGTCGGATCGGGTACTCGCGGCTCTGCCCAGCGATGTACTGGCCGAGTACCCCCGGGCAGGCCTCCGCGCCGAGATGTACGGAGTGCTCCCCGTCGGCACGATCGACGTCGATGTGCCGACCAGTCCGCGCGACATCCAGCAGACGCTGCGGTCTCCGGAGGCGGTCACGAGGGCCCTGCACATCAGCATGCTGGCGGTGGCCGGGCGCCGGACGACGGGTCAGCAGCAGCAGGCCGCACGGGCGATGGCCCTCGAGGCGGCGCCGTTCGCGCGGGCCGCAGCTGCACGGGGTGGTCACGGTGCGGGCGGCTTCAGCACGTTCTGGAACCTGCAGGCGGCCATGGCTTGCCAGGCGGCCGGCGACGACGCATCGGCGCGGACGTTCTACCAGATGGGGCGCACCGACCTGGAACGCAGCGATCTGGAGTTCGCGGGTCCCGATTTGGCAGCCAAGAGCGCCGTGTTCTTCGCCCTGCGGGGCGAGAGCGATCTGGCGGTCACTGCGCTGGCCGATCTGGTCGAGCGAGTCCCCGTGGTTCCCGCCTGGATCGACGCAAGCATCGAGTTGTCTCGCCGCACGGCGCAGCGCATCGTCGACCTCGACACCAGGGCGGACTGGGATCTCCCAAGCGAGAAATCACTGATCAGCGATCCGTATGCGCGCGATGAGAACTGGGTCTTCGCTCTCTGGGCGGCTGTGCGGGTGATGATGGGCCGCGGCCAGGCCAAGGAGGCGCTGGAGCTGGTCGGTGACGTGGTGCGCGCCCACCCGTCCTATGACGTCTCGGATGGCATTCACCGGCCGATGATCATTGCGATGCGCGCCGATCTGCACCTGGCAGCGGGCCAGGGTACCTCTGCTCGCGCCGTCTTGAGCGCCGTGGATCACGACGACCCCACCACCGCCGCTGTGAGGGCTCGGGTGATGCTCTTGACCGGCGAGGCGCCGACGGTGCTGCGTGAGTTCGTCCAATCCGCGATGAGCCGTCGCGGAGCCACGCCGCGGACGCGCCGCGAACTCGCGCTGGTCCTGGCTGCCGTCCACTGCGTCGAAGGTGATCGCGCGCAGGCGCTCGACGTCGTGGGACACGCGATCGCCGACGCCCAGCGGCACCACGACCTGCGGCTCGCGACGATGCTGTCGGCGAAGGCGCTCAGACGGATCGTCGACGATGTGCCCGAGGCTGCCGCGCTCTGGGAGCTCGCCGTCGACAGGGTCGAGGCGGTGTTTCCCGACGAGGTCGACTACGTCGACCTCTCCGAGCGAGAGCTGGTCATACTGGGCGAGCTGAGCAGCGCCAAGACCTTCGACGAGATCGCGGCCGAACACTTCGTCTCCCGTCACACGGTCAAGAGCCAGGCGCACAGCATCTATCGCAAGCTCGGGGTCACCACGCGTGCGGAGGCGGTCGCCGCCGCAGCGCGGCTTGGCGTCCTCGACGGACCGACCAGTGTTGGCGGGTGATCCGCTTCGGCACCGACCGTCGTCGCCGCAGGATGAGTTGCAGGGTGAACTGCCTCCTACTCGTCAGTAGCTTTGCTGGTTGGTTGGTGTACTGGTGCGCGCCGCCGTTGGCACACCCAGCGGTCCGGCACCTCTGCTCCCTACCTGAGGACTTCTTGACAGTGAAGGCACCCCACCTCAAGACGTTGCGGCTGACCGCAGCCGTGATCCCGATCCTCGCGATGTTCGCGCTCGCCGGCACCGCGCAGTCCGCTACTACCGGCAGCCTGGTGGCGTCGGATCATAGTGATGACCTGGCGATCTCCGACTCCAGATTCCCGTCGGTGGAAACGCCGGGCTCGGGGTTCGCCGATCCTCAGAACCTCTGGGACGGCGGGTCCTACACCTGGCCGCAGGACTGGGCGGCTGACGCGAATCTCTCGAGGGTGAGCGGCATCTATCCCGAAGCGGCCTCGATCCTGTCGGCGCCGACGCCGGTCTGTGTCGAGGGAGTCGTGACGATCAACGCCAGCGTCGACTGGCGGCAGAACGGCCCGAGCGACGGAATCGTGCACGCGGGAGCCTTCGCGCTCTTCGATGCCTCCGCGCCTGCGCAGGACTGGGACTACGCGGCGAACCATGTCGGCGAACCTCTGCTGGGAACCCGGATCACGAACCCCGCCTCCCCGAGTGCGGACGATCACTGGACCAGGCTCGTCGACACTCCCGTAGGCGCTTCGGGAACCGCTACCGCGAAGGCAACGGTCGATGCTCAGGACTTGATCGACGGAAACGTCGGCGTAGCGCTGTCCCTGGAGACCGCCGACACCGAGGCGTCAGGCGCGAATCCGAAGTCCTGGGTGACCGACAACTTCCGTGTGACGTACACGTGGGTGTGCCCTCCGGTGGCGTTTGACGACACGCCGTCGGGGATCGTGGGTGAAGATCTGACGTTCGATCCGTTGGCCAATGACGCGGCCGAGTCCGATCCGACGGAGTCGCCGGCGCTGCTGGATCCGCAGGCGGTGCAGTTGGAGGATCCGGCGAATCCGGGTTCGTGGGGTTCGAGCGTGACCACAGCCGACGGTGACTACACGGTCGATCCGGTGACGGGTGAGGTGACGTTTGATCCGGTGCCTGGTTTCATTGGCACGGCGACCGTACCGGTGCCGTATCGGGTGTCCAATACCGACGGCCTGTCCGATGAGGGCCTGATCACCGTGGCGCTCGAGCCGGCTGATCCGAGCCTGACGATGACCAAGACCGGTGAGTTGACCCAAGACGCCAACGGCAACGGCATCGCCGACGTGGGTGACCAGGTCACGTACACGTTCACGGTGACCAACGACGGCAACGTCGCGGTCGAGGATGTGGCGATCGACGATCCGCGTGTGTCGGGGGTGACGCCCGCGTCTGCCGACCTCGGCCCCGGCGAGAACCAGGTGTTCACGTCTGCCCCGTATGTCGTGACGCAGGACGATGTCGACGCTGGTGGCGTGTTCAACAGCGCAACCGCCGAAGGTGCATTCGACGATGACGGCGACCCTGATACCGATCCACGACTGGTGTCGTCGCCGCCGGCCGGTGATCGTGTCGAGACTCCTGAGCGAGTGCCGGGTCTGCGGGTCGTCAAGGATGCTGACCTGGACGACACGAACGGCAACGGCAAGGCCGACTGGGGTGAGCAGATCGTCTATTCCTTCACGGTGACCAACACCGGCAACGTCAGCATCGTGAACCTGTCGATCGATGATCCGATGCTGGCCGATCGTGGTCTGGGTCTGTCGCCGGATCCGTCGTGGATCGCCGGGCTGGCACCCGGTGACGAGGTCGAGTTCATTGCCGACCCGTATACGGTGACGCGGGACGACACGGCGTTCGGGCAGCTGTCGAACACGGCCACCGCGACGGGCTGGACCACCGACCAGCTCGAAGTGACGTCCGACCCGGACACCGTCACTGTCCAGACGACCCGTCCCGCGGCGGCCCTGCCCGACACTGGCGGCGCCTCGATGTGGGTGCCGGTCGCCATCATCGTGATGCTGACGGGCGGCACTGCCTTGATCGCCCGACGCCAGAACGCCTGACAGCGTGCGTGAGCGCCCCGGAACGGGACGTGAGGAACTGGACGGCCTCGCGTCATGTTCCGGGGTGCCTCGCATGGCTCTGACGGTCGACAGCTTGCCGGCCTTCAGCTCGAGCACTCTGTACCACGAACTCGCGGAGTCGTTCGTCGTCAGGGTACGGCGACAGATCAGCGTCGCCGAGGCAGAGTTCGCCCCTGAGACTGAACTCGACGCTCTCCGTCACGTCCTTCGGGTGTTCGTAGGCATGACCCAGCGCCCCGATGGACCGAGTGATCATTCGTCGCCGTCGGGATGAACCAGGGGATGAAAGCGCACCCAGCCTCTGGTGTCGCGCCGGCTGAGCTTGGTTCGATGGCCGCCGGGCCGCTGGAGCCCCTCACTGATGACCAAATCCCTCGGAAGGTTGAGCCCTCGCTCATGAATCACTCCCGCATGTTTGCCTCGCTCGCTGCAGCCGGTCTGCTGCTCTCGTCGGCGACGGCGCTGGCCTTGACCTCCCCGGCCGCTGCCGCACCAGGAAATCCGGGCACGCCGTCGGCGCCGGTCGAGATCTTCCATGAGGACTTCGAGAACGGCCTGGCCGCTGACGAGCTGGCCGAGCTCCAGGACTACACGGCAGCGAACGGCACCACCACGTACACCGCCGACGACTACTGGCTTCCGCCCGCGGGCCGCTGCAACGGCCTGATCATGAGTCACGACAGCGGCCTGCCGGCGCCGTACTCGGACTGCGTGGGCGGCCAGGCCAACTGGGTCGGCACGGCCGGGGCGATCATGAACATCCTGGGCCAGGTCGACGGCGCCTCGAATGCGGACGCCAATCACGGCGTCTTGGAGTGGACTGCGGGAGGCGACGGTGCGAACGAGATCGAGTTTGCGACCGACCAGCCGATTCCGCTGCCGGACAGCGGCCGGTTCATCTCGTTCTCGATCGATGTCGCCTCGGCGTGCCAGGGCAACCAGCCCCAGCTGAACTTCAGCCTGATCGACGGATCCGACACCTACCCGGTGACGAACGCACCGATCAGCCCGTGTGCCGACGGCAACCCCGACTCGCAGTCCTATCCGTCGGGTACCGCCGGCAGCCACCTCCCGATCGTGGCGGGCAGCTACTTCACCGACTCGTCGGTGCTGTTCCAAGGCACCTCGCTGGATGTCGTGATGCGCAACAGCGGCGGCTCGGGCGCGAACGGAAATGATCACGCGTTCGACAACATCCGTGTCTTCGACGCCACACCGCAACTGGACAAGCAGTTCGTCACGTCCGGCGACGAACCCCTGGCTCCGTTGGCGATCACCGATCTGGTGTTCACGATCACCAACACCAGCGAACGGGCGGAGAAGACCGGTTGGTCCTTCACCGACGCGCTCGCCGACGGCCTGGAGGTCGCCGGGGCCGCATCGACGACCTGTGACGCCGCGACGATCGACGCGCCAGTCGGCGGGCAGTCGGTCGCGGTGACCGGCGGATCGCTGGGCACCGGCGACACCTCGTGCACCATCACCGTGCCGGTGACGTCGTGGGAGGGTGGCGCGTTCGAGAACGGTCCGGGCGATGTGACCACGGTGGGGCTCGATGAGCCCGGCACGACCGACGTGACGTACCAGACGCCTGCGCCGGGCATGACGGTCGAGAAGAGTGCCGAGCTCGACGACACCAACGACAACGGACTGGCCGATGTCGGCGAGGAGATCAACTACTCGTTCACGGTCGAGAACACCGGCAACGTGGCCCTGAACGGGGTGTCGATCGACGATCCGAAGGTCAGCGGCCTGGATCCGGCATCGGCCGATCTGGCGCCCGGCGATGTCGTGGTGTTCACCGCGGACCCGTACGTGGTGACCAAGGGCGACGTGAAGGACGGCTCAGTCGACAACACGGCCACGGCGACGGGTGATCTGCCGCGCTCGCTGGACGGATCGGACACGTTCTCCAGCGACCCGGACACGGTGCAGGTCGACGCGAACAAGCCGGCCGGCAGGAGTTCCGCAGGACTGCCCGGTGCCGGATCGCCGATGAGCCTGAGCCTACTGGGCACCGCGGTCGGCAGCCTCGTGCTCGGCGCTCTGCTCCTGGTCAAGCGTCGACGGCACGCTGCCTGATGCAGCGCCGGGTCCTCCGTCCGGTTTGGACGGAGGACCCGTGCTCGGTGCCGACTACCGAGCCAACGAGATGTGGCGCATCGCGTGAGTGGCTTCGCGTCGTCGTGCCGAATAGCAACAGTCACATGGGGGATGACATGACGCTGATGCGCCGAGTGATAGCAGTATGGGTAGTGCTGGCGGGCTTCCTTGCCTTTGGGGGCACGGCTCACGCCTACCCGGATCCGACCGTGACGATCACGCTCGATCCCGAGGCATGCGCGGGGCACGATCTGCCATTCTGGGCGGCGTCGTCGCAGACGGGCGACTGGACGGTCACATACGACGGTGAGACCCGGCGCGGTTCCGGGTCGCGCATCGAGGGCACGTTCTCGACGAGGCGGGCCGACCAGGGGGTCGGTCATGTGATGACGGCGCGCCTGGTCACCGCCGACGACAACGAGCTGTCGGCCTCGACGCGTGTCGTGCTGGCGGCCTGTGGGAGCACGACACCGGAGACGCCGGCGGGATCGGGCTTGCCGTCCGCGGGATCGGATCTGTCGCCGTGGTGGATCGTGATGGCCGGCGGCGCGATCGTGGTCGGCGCTGGCCTGATCGCCCGGGGTCGCCGGCGGTCGCATCGCCGCGACTTTATCTTCTAGCTCTCTGGGCGGCTCAAGCTCTTCGCTGGGCGAGAAGTTCGAGGTGGTCGATGGCCATGTCGATCGCTGACGCCATGGGTGTCGCGTTGCGGGACGTCTGGGCCAACAAGTAGCCGCCTTGCACCGCAGCGACGAAGCCGGTCGCGAGCTGGTCCGTGTCGGCGTCGCGGGTGTCGATGACATGTTCATCCCGGAGCCGGGCTATGACACCTTCGAACAGCTCCTGCCAGGCGGCGAACAGACGGTCCAGGGTCTGACGAGCTACGTCGTCGTGGTCGGCTACCTCGTTGGCCAGCGAGCCCAGGGAGCAGCCGTAGCGACCGTCTTGCAAGGCACTGTTCGCGACCATGGCGTCGCGCCAGTCGCGCAGTTCGCTCAGCGAGCGCACGTTCGCCAACCGTGACCGCTCCCCGGCGATGGTGCGTTCGCCGACCAGTTCGATGACGGCTCGCACCAGAGCCGGCTTGTCGGTGAAATGTCGGTACAGCTGCGATTTGCTGACGGCACCGGCGGCGATCACGTCGTCCAGGGTCGTACCGCCGACGCCGCGTACTCGTATGAGTTCGGCCGCCGCGTCGACGATCCGTGCGCGGGTCTTCGCGCCGCGTTCGGTCAATCGCGTGGCATCGGACACTGTGCCTCCTCCTCGTCATCGTAGTGATCCGGTGGCAAGGGGAGGAGTCGAGAGACGTCGCGGCTTGATTTCTCAGTCGACCGATCTATTCTGGACTAAATCGTCCAGTTTGGACGTCCGACTTCGACCTGAGGAGCGCCCATGGCACAGCCGTACAGCAAGACCCCCGAGGCCGTGAGCGGTCTGACCGAGGACCAGTTCCGGGTCACTCAGGAGGGCGGCACCGAGCCCGCGTTCGGCAACGAGTACTGGGACAACCACGCCGCCGGGCTGTATGTCGATGTCGTGTCGGGACAGCCACTGTTCTCATCGATCGACAAATACGACAGCGGTACCGGATGGCCCAGCTTCACCCGGCCGATCAGCGCGGAGTCCGTCATGACGCAGACGGACTCGTCGCACGGGATGGTGCGTACCGAAGTGCGTTCGACCGGCGCGGACAGCCATCTGGGCCATGTTTTCGGCGACGGCCCTGCCGAAGCCGGTGGGCAGCGCTACTGCATGAACTCGGCCGCGTTGCGGTTCATCCCGGTCGCCGAGCTCGAGGAACAGGGCTACGGCGAATACCGAGCTCTGTTCGACGAGGCCGGCTGAGCCGCGAATCGAGCACCCTCAGCCGATCGGCTCCGCTGGAGCCAGACCCTAGGAGACCCCATGAAAGCGATCGTGGTCACAGACCCCGCTGCAGGAATGTCCGGCATGACGCTGGACGAGCGACCACATCCGGAGCCGGCGATCAACGATGTCGTCGTCGAGGTCCACGCCTCGGGCTTCGTCCCGACCGAGCTGGACTGGCCGTCGACCTGGCAGGATCGCCGGGGCCTGGATCGCGCACCCGCGATTCCGGGTCACGAGATGGCCGGCATCGTCACGGAGCTGGGCTACGGCACGACCGGCCTGACCGTCGGACAGCGCGTCTTCGGGCTGACCGATTGGCATCGTGACGGCACCCTGGCCGGCTACGTGGCCGTCGAGTCGCGCAATCTCGCGCCACTGCCGGGTGACGTCGATTTCGCCGTCGGTGCCAGCCTGCCCATCTCGGGTCTGACGGCCTGGCAGGGGCTCATCGTGCACGGGCGGGTCCAGTCCGGGCAGAGTGTGCTGATCCACGGGGCGGCGGGCGCGGTCGGCAGCATGGCCACACAATTGGCTCGCGAACTCGGGGCGCACGTCATCGGTACGGGCCGCTCCGCCGACCGCCGGACGGCGCTCGAGTTCGGTGCGCACGACTTCGTCGATCTCGATACGGACAGGCTCGAGGACGCAGGCACGGTCGATGTGGTGTTCGATGTCATCGGCGGCGAGATTCAGAAGCGGTCGGCCGCGATGATCCGGCCGGGCGGCACGCTCGTGACCATCGTCGGGCCGCCGGAATCTCGGCCTGTTGACGGGATCGCGATCGACTTCGTCGTGGAATCGGATCGTGCTCAGTTGGGCGAGATCGTGCAACGCGTCCGCGACGGACGACTGCGCACGCACATCGCCCGCGCCGTCGACCTCGACGAGGCAGTCGCCGCGTTCAACGCGACAGAACGGGTGACCGGCAAGACGATCGTGCGCCTGAGTTCGCACTCGGGCGGCTGAGTCCCGCTACCGGGAGCGGCAGGTTCGGGTCGTTCATCCCTCTCGCTGCCGTCAGGATGGACAGGGATGGCTCGAGGATCACCCGTCAATGGGTCGTGTGACCGAGTGCGTGTCCGGGTACGTCTCACCCATGTGAGGAGACCGCCATGTCCACTGTTCCCGAACCCGATCCGATGCACGAGCCCGACACCGAGGCTCCGACCAATCCGTGGGATGCGCCGGCCAACCCGCCGGATCCGGAGCGTGCATCGACCCGCAGGACGATGCCCGAGCAGTCGAGGACGATCACTGGCGGCATGGGCCCGGTGCTCGTCCGTCGGCAGCAGCCCTCGTGACTGACCGCCGCACTCCCGCGCAGCTCGACCGCAACTGGGGCGAGTTGCTGCAGGAGTTGCGAGTGGTGCAGACCGGCGTGCAGATCCTGACGGCCTTCCTGCTCACGGTGCCGTTCGCTCCGGGCTTCGACCGGTTGGGTGCCACGGAACGCGACGTGTTCGCCGTCGTCCTCGTGTGTGCCCTGATGTCCACCCTGTTGCTCATGGCGCCGGTGGCACTGCATCGCCAGCTGTTTCATCGCGGGCGACGTCCGTGGCTCGTCGACACGGCGCATCGACTCGCGCAAGCAGGGCTGGCGCTCCTGGCGGTGGCGAATGTGGGTGCGGCCTGGCTCGTGCTGGGGCTTGTAACGACCGCCAGGGTGGCGGCGCTGGCCGCGGCATTGCTCGGCGCCACGGCGCTGCTCCTCTGGGTGCTGTTGCCTGCCTGGGAACGGTGGCGCGGCCACATGTCGTAACCGATGGTGATGGGTGGAGAGGAGCGCGGAGTGTCGTTGCTGGATGAGTTGCTCGAGCTGGAACGGCAGGGCTGGAACGCGTTGTGCGAGGGGTCGGGCTCTGAGTTCTACGGTCAGATCATGATGCGCGAGGCCGTGATGATCCTGACCCACGGGACGATGATGGACCGGCGTAGCGTGGTCGAATCGCTGAAGCACGCCCCTCGCTGGGACGAGTTCGACCTTCGCGACCCACATGTCATCGAACTCGACGAGTCGGCTGCTGTGCTGGTCTACCGGGGCCGGTCCCGACGGGCGGATGCCGACTGGTTCGACGCCCTCATGGCGAGTTGCTACGTGCGCCGGGACGGTCGGTGGCGACTCGCGTCGTATCAGCAGACCGTCGTGCCGTCGGACCAGGACGCGATGCCGGGCCGTTGATCAGCCTGTCGGCGCGCTGCCCGCGACGATGCCTTGCAGGGCGGCGACGTGGCCCTCGAACGCCTTGCGTCCTCGGCCGGTCAGCCGGGCGCGGACGCGGTGACGTCGGCCCTCGAGGTGGCGTTCGGTCTCCACGTAGCCGGCGTCCTCGAGGGTCGCCAACTGCTTGGACAAGGCCGAGTCGGACAGCCCCAGGCGGTCGCGGAGGAATCCGAACTCGGCCCAGTCGGCGGCGGCCAGCGTGGCGACCAGGGTGAGGCGTGTGCTCGGGTGGATCAGGTCGTCGAAGCCCGACGGGGAGGGTGTCATGCTCCGAACACCCTGCGCAGGGTACGCAGCAAGGTCGCGCCGCCGAATCCGACGATCGCGCCCACGAACGCTCCCGCTCCCAAGGCGGAGTGCTGCATGCCGTCGGCGTCGAGGGTGAATCCCAGGCCGACGGTCAACGCGGCCAGCGCGACGAGCAGCGCGATCATCAGCAGGGCCGTGTACCGACCGGCCACCTCGCCGCTGACCTGCACCTCGGCGGACCGGCGCCGGCCGGCGAGGAGACGTCCCGCAACGGCCGCGTGCGTCGCGCCGAGCACGAGCGTGACCGCCGCGGTCAGCCACGGGATCTCCAGCTCGGTCAGAGCGCCGATGCCCACCCACCAGGCAGCCATCGACCACCAGTACCAGGTCGGCAGCCCGATCTCCTGGGCGACCTGCCGGCGGGCGCGTGCGACTGATTCCAACGCTTCTGTGGCGTCGTCGTGCGAGATCGATTGAGTCATTCTCGTTTCCTTTCCTATCTGGAAACAAGAATCCACTTTCCCATCGGGAAAGTCAAACGGTGGTCGAGAGAGACCGGACCGAATGGCTACGCGGACGGTGGCACCAGTGCGGCGGCGAGTTCGTCGAGAGAGCCCGGCACGAGTGCGTAGTAGCTCCAGATGCCGCGCTTGGAGCGCGTGAGCAGGCCTGCGTCGACCAGGATCTTCAAGTGATGGCTGACGGTCGGCTGACTGAGACCCACCGGCTCGGTCAGATCGCAGACGCAGGCTTCAGAAGCCTGTGACGAGGCGACGATCGAGAGCAGGCGGACGCGTGTGGGATCGCCGAGCGCCTTGAACCGCGCCGCGAGGGCCGCGGCGTCGGTGGCTGAGATGGCCTCGGTCGCCAGGGGTGCGCAGCATGCGCTGAGGTCGACCTGCGAGATCGTCGGGGCTGCCATGCCGTCAGTCTAGCCAACGTATTGACATTCGTCGATGGGTTGCTAGGGTCATCTCATCGACAACTTTCGATGGGATGATCTGTGAGCACGACCGCTGCGGTGCCTGAGGCGACGGGCCGCCTGTCCACCCTCGACCGGTTCCTACCGGTATGGATCATGGCCGCCATGCTGGCCGGTCTCGCGTTGGGGCGCGCCTGGCCGGGCGTGGCCGATGCGCTCGATGCGGTCACGATCGGCTCGGTGTCAGTGCCGATCGCGGTCGGCCTGTTGGTCATGATGTACCCCGTCCTGGCGAAGGTTCGCTACGACGAGACGTCCGCCGTACTGAGCGACCGAAGGCTGCTGACGGCGTCGATCGTCTTGAACTGGCTGGTCGGGCCGGCGCTGATGTTCGCGCTCGCCTGGCTGCTGCTGCCGGATCTGCCGGAGTTGCGCACCGGCCTGGTCATCGTCGGCCTGGCGCGATGCATCGCGATGGTGCTGATCTGGAACGATCTCGCGTGCGGCGACCGGGAGGCCGCCGCGGTGCTGGTCGCGGTCAACAGCATCTTCCAGGTGATCGCGTTCGCGGCCCTGGGCTGGTTCTACCTGCAGGTGCTCCCGGGCTGGCTGGGCCTGGCGACCACGAGTGCGGGGTTCTCGTTCACCGCCATCACGGTCAGCGTGCTGGTGTTCCTGGGCATTCCACTGCTCGCCGGCTATCTGACGCGTCGACTGGGTGAGCGGCGCTGGGGGCGCGAGGCCTACGAGGCGCGGGTGCTGCCGCGCCTCGGGCCCTGGGCGCTGTACGGGCTGCTGTTCACGGTCGTGATGCTGTTCGCCCTGCAGGGTGAGGCGATCACGAGCCGCCCGCTCGACGTGGCCCGCGTGGCGCTCCCGCTGCTCGTCTACTTCGGCACGATGTTCGCCGTGGGCATGGCATTCGGCCGAGTCGCCAGGCTGGGCTACGAGCGGTCGACCACGCTGGCGTTCACTGCGGCCGGCAACAACTTCGAGCTCGCGATCGCGGTGGCGATCGGAACCTTCGGAGTCACGTCCGGTCAGGCGCTGGCCGGAGTCATCGGACCCCTGATCGAAGTGCCCGCTCTGGTCGCGCTGGTCTATCTTGCGCTGCGGCTTCGCCCCTCGTTCGTCCCCACCGAAAGGCACACCTCCTCATGAACAAGCCCACGGTCCTGTTCGTCTGCGTTCACAACGCCGGCCGGTCGCAGATGGCGGCGGGCTTCCTGCAGCACCTGGCGGGCGGGAAGGTCCAGGTCCGGTCTGCCGGGTCGATGCCCGGCCACCAGGTCAACCCCGTCGCGGTCGAGGCCATGGCCGAGGTCGGCATCGACATCGCGTCCGCGCAACCGAAGGTGCTGACCCCCGAGGCGGTCGAGGCCTCCGATGTCGTCATCACGATGGGCTGCGGCGATGCCTGCCCGTTCTATCCCGGCAAGCGTTACGAGGACTGGGTGCTCGACGATCCGGCGGGTCAGGGCATCAAGGCTGTTCGGCCGATCCGCGACGACATCCGGGCCCGCGTCGAGGCCCTCATCGACTCCCTGAATCTGGAGGACGCATGACCACCACCCACCTTCCCGTCGTCGTCATCGGTGCGGGGCCGGCCGGGCTCGCCGCCGCGGCGCACCTGGCCGGTCGAGACCTCGAAGCGGTCGTGCTCGAGGCCGGCACCGCCGCCGGCGCCGCCGTCACCGAGTGGGGCCATGTCCGGCTGTTCTCGGCCTGGACCGAGCTCATCGACCCCGCGGCTCGCGACCTGCTCGCCCCCACCGGCTGGGTCGAGCCGGACCCGGCCGCCTATCCGACCGGATCGGACTGGGTCGCCAGCTACCTGCAGCCGTTGGCCGATGCTCTCGGGAGCGTCCGCTACCGTCATCGCGTCACGGCAGTCACGCGGGAGTCGCGCGACAGGCTGGTGTCGTCCGGACGTGACGACGCTCCGTTCACCGTGCACGTCACCGGACCCGACGGTCCGCACCACGTCATGGCGGCCGCGGTCATCGATGCCTCCGGCACCTGGTCCGGGCCGAATCCGCTGGGTGGCGACGGCGTGCCCGCCATCGGCGAACTCGTCCACGCCGATCGCATCAGCTATCGCCTCCCCGATCTCGGCGACCCCGCCGCGCGGGCTAGATACGGCGGCCGGCACGTCGTGGTCGCCGGGACCGGGGCTTCCGCCAAGGGAGCGCTCATCGGTCTGGCCCGTCTTGCCGAGGAGGTGCCGGGCACGCGTGTGTCGTGGCTGGTGCGGCGTTCTAGTGTCGACGAGGCGTTCGCCGGTTCCGGACAGGACGAGCTTCCCGAACGCGGCGCACTCGGCCAGCGGGCCGCGGCCGCCGTCGCCGAGGGTCCGGTCACCACGTTCGGCGGCTTCCGGACCTCGACCGTCGAATCGCAGGCCGACGGGCGCCTGGCGGTCACCTCGTTCGACGGTCAGCGGATCGAGGGGGTCGACGAGGTCATCGCGCTCACCGGGTTCCGGCCAGATCTGAGCATCGAGACCGAGATCCGGCTCGACCTCGACCCGATCCTCGAGGCGCCCCGCGAGCTCGCGCCACTCATCGACCCGAACGTGCACTCGTGCGGCACCGTGCCGCCCCACGGCGCAGCGGAGCTGGCTCAGCCTGAAGCCCGGTTCTACCTGGTCGGCATGAAATCGTACGGACGCGCGACCTCATTTCTTGCCTTGACGGGCTTCGAGCAGACCCGATCGGTCGTCGCCTCTATCGCCGGGGATCATGACGCGGCGGCGCGCGTGGAGTTGACGCTGCCCGAGACCGGGGTCTGTGGCGGGTCGGGGGCCTTCGACGACACGACAGCGTCGGCCGGCAGCTGCTGTGGAGGTCCGACCGGACCGCAGCTCATCGCTCTCAGCGGGCCGCCATCGCCGTCGGGCGCGAGTTCATGAGCGCCGGCAACCTTGCCGTGCGTGCCATGGTGCCGCGCGACTGGTCACAGGTCGAAGCCATCTACGCGGCCGGCATCGCCACCGGTCATGCGACCTTCGAGACCGCCCCTCCCACGTGGGAGGCGTTCGATGCGTCGCGCCTGCCCGGTCATCGGCTCGTCGCCGTCGCCGGCGACACGGTCGTGGGCTGGGCAGCCTGCGTACCGACGTCGAGCCGACCCGTCTACGCGGGCGTGGTCGAGCACTCGATCTATGTCCATCCCGACGCGCAGCGGCGCGGCATCGGGCACCTGCTGCTGACCGAACTGATCGCGTCGACCGAAGCAGCCGGCATCTGGACGATCCAGTCGAGTCTCTTCGCCGAGAACCGGGCCAGCATGCGCCTCCACCTCGCACACGGATTCCGAGTAGTCGGGGTGCGGGAACGGATCGCGAAATCGTCGATCGGCCCCCACGCGGGCCGGTGGCGGACCACCACGTTGATCGAACGTCGCAGTCCTTCGGTCTGATCGCGGCGCATCGCCGGCGGCGGCGTCCAGATCGCGCGTGTACGGCGATCCATGACCTCGCGGTGCGGACGGGCGCCCGCAGCCTGCCTACTCACGCGAACATGACGGACCTGGTCTAGTTGAGTTGTTCGGTGAGCTGAACGGTCACCATGTCGCCGTCGGTCTTGCCGAGGCGTTTGCGGATGTCGGCTGCGACCGGAAGCTTGTGGGTGCCGTCCCCCAGGGCCATGAAGGCGCCCCGGAACGGTTCACCGTCGATGGTCCCGGCCACTTTCACCAGGCCGCGCGTCCCGAAGATCGAGGCGGAGTCACGCAACTGGACGCAGGTCCAGGTATCGCCGTCGCGAACCTTGCCGAGCTTCGCGGTGAACGTGATGTCGAGCGGGGAGGGTGTGTTCATGATCGTGCTCCGTTCGTGCCCCCGTCAGGCGAAATGGCCGACGGCGGCGCCGATGAGGGTGAGTTTGATGATCCAGTCGATCAGGTGGACGCAGGCCGCCGAGGGCGCGGTGTTCTCGTGCACGACGCCGCCCATCAGCAGCGTGAGCGGCAGCGCCGACAACGACAGGCCCAGGAGGGCGCCTGCTCTCGCGCCGTGCCAGTCGGCGGCCTCAAGGAGGCCCGCCACCAGGCACGCGGCGATGAGGCTGCGTAATGCGACCGACCCGATCTGGGCGGCCATGGGAAGGCCGGCCCGGGGCGTGCTGGTGCGGCTGACCAGCGCCGAGACGGCGGGTATCGAGTAGAGCGTCGCGCTCGCGACGAACGAGATGACGGTCGCGATGATGATGCCGGATGCGGGCACCGACCCTCCTGAATTTAGTACTGAGTGGTACTAAGATAGGCTGCATGTTTAGAACTATCAAGTACTAAAATGGGTGGCATGGTGTCGGACAACTCGGCGCGCGGACGTCCCGCCGGCCGGACGGGTGAGGACCTGGTGGCCGTGGCCCGCGAGGTGTTCCTCGAGCGCGGGTACGACGGCACGTCGATGGACGAAGTCGCCAGGCGGGCGAAGATCTCGAAAGCCTCGTTGTATCGCGAACATGCGTCGAAGAGCGCGCTGTACGCCGCGGTCGTCCGCCAATGGGCCGCCGCGGGCCGCGACTCCATGCGCCCGGCGCTGGAGCGCCTGATGGCCAGCGCCGACATCCGTCAGGGCCTCACCGACCTAGCCGAGGCGATGCTCGCGGGGATCCTGAGCCCGGCCGTCCTGGCGATGCGCAGGCTGGTGGCCTCAGAGGCGCGGTCACAGCCCGAGGTGGCCGAGACCTACCTCACGGAAAGCTGGCACAGCAATATCCGGGGTCTCGCCGAGGCGCTTCGCGTGATCGCCGCCGACGAGCGGCTGCGGATCGATGACCCGGTCACGGCTGCCGAGCAGTTCACCTGGCTGGTCATCGGTGCGCCGCTCAACGCGCGCATGCTCGGTGTCGATGGTGGGGTCGAAGGCCCGGCGACCGTCCGGGCGGTCGACCTGTTCCTGGCCGGCTACGCGGTGCGCTGAGGTGCGGCTCGGGGCGGACCGATGAGTGCTGATCCTCGTAACCCAGGTGTCCACAGGCAGTTACACCGTGCATGACAGTGGTTGCCCGCCTGCGGCGGCTCATCGCGGTGGCCGTGGGGGCGGTCTCGATCACATTGCCCGCGCTCACCTGCGCGGCCGAGGGCCACACGCAGGCCTCGGTCCGTCCGGGGGCGGTCGCGTCGAGCGGGAACGATCCACTCGGCCTGCGGTCCTGGCTCGCGGAGCCCGGACCGGACCACCGCCCGGGCGCGTTCTGGTGGTGGCCCGGCAGTGAGGTGACCCCAGACGGCCTGGACGCCGACATCCGCGCACTCCGTGATGCGGGATTCGGGTCGGCCCAGATCATCGACCTCGAGCCCGGTCCGGTCGGCGGGGGCGATCTGGAGTGGCAGTGGGGCACCGAACGCTGGTACGACGCCGTGAGTTCGGCCCTGCGCAGCGGCATCAAGCACGGCGTGCGGCTCGACACGGCGCTGTACCCGGTGTGGCCCATGTCGAGTCCGGTCGCGACACTCGACAACGACCTCGCGGCGCAGGCGGCGCATGTGGCACAGCGGCGGCTGATCGGTGGCCTGACCTACCGCGGATCGGTGCCGAACCCCGTCGACAAGATCGGTCACAAGACGCTCGAGGCGGTGACGGCGGCCCGCGTCGTCAAGACCACCGGCGGCGAAGTGCGCCTGGATCCGGAGTCGGTCGTCGATCTGACCGACAAGGTGAACAAGAACCGGGTGACCTGGAAGGTGCCGAAAGGCAACTGGATGCTGTTCGGCATCTGGCGCCGACCCACGGGCCAGGTGCCGCAGACGGTCCCCGGCGGCGCGGTCATGAGCCTGGACGCGAACCTGAGCAAGCTGTTCCCCAAAAACCTGCTGGCCATCGATCCCTTCAGCGAGCGTGCCACCAGCGAATCGCTGCGATGGCTCGACGAGCACATGATGACCCCCGAGCGCCGCGATCTGTGGCGGCGCAACGGCGGCCAGCTCTACGAAGACTCGTTCGAATACGCGGTCAGCCTCACCGAGCCGGTCCTGGTGGAACTGGTCAAGGACTTCGCCGAGAACGCGCTGAAGCTCGACCAGCGCGGCCTGGACGTGCTGAACCTTCATCGTCTGGGCACGCTGTGGTCCGCCGAACTGCTCGACGAGTTCGAGGCGCGCCGGGGCTACTCGCTGCGTCCCTACCTGCCGGCGCTGTTCGACGGCACAGCCGGTTTCGACTTCGAAGATGGTGTCGGCGAGCGCGTGCGCAACGACTACCGCCGCACGCTCACCGATCTGATCATCAGGCACCAGCAGCAGCTCCGCGCGTGGGGGCTGGAGCATGGATTCACCGAGATGCGACATCAGACGTACGGTCTGCCGATCGACTCCAGCCGGGCCCAGGGCGAGGCGGGCGGCATTCCCGACACCGAGAGCCTCGAGGCGGGAGCGCCGCAGCCCCCGGGATCGGCCGGCTCCGAAGGCGCGCTCGACATGTACCGGACGGCCGCGGCCGCGGCCCATCTCTACGGCTCGCGCGAGGTGAACATGGAGGCCGGCGATGTCTTCGGCCTACCGAACTGCGGTCACCTCGGCAGCCCGCACTACAAGCGGTTCTGCCTCTACGGGGAACAGCCGCGCGACTACTGGCAGATCTTCAACCACGGCTTCGCCGGCGGCGTGACCCACCTGCAGCTTCACGGCCTGGCATATCAGACCATGCCGTCGGGCCTGCGGGGCGCGGGTTGGCTGGGACTGCAGCTGCATCCGTGGCCCGGCTGGTCGCCGATGTGGTACTTCTTCTCCGAGTCCTGGAATCGCAACTGGCCGCAGTGGGCGTACTGGACCGAGTTCAACACCTACCTGGGCCGGGCCAGTCAGATCCTCAGCGCCGGTCGCCCGCGGCTCGACGTGGCCGTCCTGCGCGACGACACCGTCCCGTTCGGCATCCCGGTCCTCCCTGGCCACACGCGACGGCAGAACCTGGTGCGGTCGGGGTACACGTACGAGTTCGTCGACCCCGTCACGCTGGCTGAACGCGGCACCTATCGCGGAGGTCGTCTCTTCCCCGACGGTCCGGGCTATCGGGCGCTGGTGATCGATCCGGCCGACATCGCGCCGTCCGGCTTCTCCGGTGAGGCGGCCGTCAAGATCCTGCAGCTCGCGCGTCGCGGCCTGCCGGTCGTGATCGTCGGTGCCCTGCCCGCCACCGGGACGTCAGCGGTCGCCTCTGCGGCCGAGGACCAGCAGGTCCGCACGTCGTTCGCTGCGCTGGCGCGATTGAAGAGCACGGCCAGGGTGGACACGTCGGCCGAGGTGCTGCCCGCTCTGCGCAAGCTGGGCGTGCAGCCCGACGTCGACTTCGGCGGCCAGCAGCTCGTCCGGCCGGTGCACCGCACCGACGGATCGCGCGACTACTGGTACCTGTGGAACGAGAGCGAGGAGCCAGTCAGTCTCGACGCGACGTTCCGCACCCAGGGCAAGCCGTACCGAATCGACCTCTGGAACAACACCACGACCGCGATCGGTGAGTACCGCACACGCGCCGGGCGGCTCGTCGTGCCGATGGATTTAGGGCCTCAAGAGGCCATCACGATCGTGGTCGACCGGAAGGCCGCGGACCGCAAGCAGATCACCTCGACCACCGCCGATCGGGTGACACGGGTCGGCAGCCGGCTCTACCTGGAGGATGCGTCCGGCGGTAGTCGACGCGTGACGCTGGCCGACGGGCGCCGCATGACGGTCAAGCTTCCCAAGCCGCCCGCGCCGCTGTCGATCCGTGGCTGGAAGCTGTCGGTCAGCGAGTTCACGCCCGGATCGCCGAAGACCCATCGGCTCGCGCTCGACGAACCGCGCGACTGGCGCGAGGTGCCTGAGCTCAAGCATGTCGCCGGCGATGCGGTGTACACCAGCAGCTTCCGGCTGGCCCTGAATTGGACGCGAGACTCGACGGCGGTCTATCTCGACCCGGGAACCGTCAACGGTGCTGCACGCATCTGGGTCAACGGCACACGGATCACGCAGGCGACCGTGCATCTGCCGGGCGCGCGCTACCGTGTCGACCAGTTCCTGCGACCCGGTGACAACGACATCAAGATCACTCTGGCCACCCCGCCACGCAATGCGATGGTCGGCCGGGCGGGTGCCGGCGATCCGCGCTACGGCTACTTCGCGATGTCGCCGGCGCAGGCGAACGGCATCGTCGGACCGGTGCGCTTGGTGCCGGTCTCCCGCGCGGTGGTGCCGACTCGCTAGCGCTCACGTGCCGGTTACGGCCGATGCCGTGACGGGTCTGCGCTGGTCGAAGCCCGCGTGAATCACGGCAACTGGTGTGACGGGTGGCGAATGTGGGAACACGACACATGTGCCAGCCCCCGAGATGCAGAGCGCGCCTGCGCCTGGAGAGCACGGTCACCAGCAGACAGGTGACCTCCTGAACGAGCGCTACGAGCTGGGCGCCGTCATCGGCACCGGTGGGATGGGCAGCGTTCGCCGGGCCTTCGACACCCGTCTCGGCCGTCCGGTGGCCATCAAGATCCTGCGTGGCGACCGCGTGGGCGACGACGGAGCACGGGCCCGTCTCGAAGCGGAAGCACGCCTGGCAGCAGGCATCGATCATCCCAATATCGCCTCGATCTACGACTACGACGAGGACCGTGCCAGCGCGCACCGCGATCCGTTCATCGTGATGCAGCTCGTGGAGGGTGTGGCGCTCGGTCGTGTGCTGAACGACGAGCGGTGCCTGCCCGAGGCCAGCGTGCGGACGTTGCTGGCCGGCGTCGGCGAGGCGCTCTCGGCGTCGCATGCGGCTGGCGTGATCCACCGCGACATCAAGCCGTCGAACATCGTGCTGGCACCCGACGGCAGCCCGGTGCTGGTGGATTTCGGCATCGCGACGTCGGCTTCGATCGAGCCGCTGACCGAGACCGGCGTGATCGTGGGAACGCTGGAATACCTGAGCCCGGAACAGGCCCGGAATCTACCGGCGTCCGGTGCGTCGGACGTGTACTCGCTCGGGGTCGTGGCGACCCAATGTCTCACCGGCTGCTCGCCGTTCAAGCGCGAGTCCGCCATCGAGACCGCGTTGGCGCACGTCAGCGACGATCTGCCTGCGCTTCCGGTCGAGGTGTCACCGGCGCTCGCGCGGCTGGTCCGATCGATGACCGACAAGGACCCGGCCTCACGGCCGCCGCCTGACGTCGTCGTCGAGACCGCTCGCAGCGCCGTCACCCTCGATGACCTGCGTCGTCGTCCAGGCGGCCTGTTCCGGGAGTGGAGGCCTCAGCACCCGCGCCTAGTGGTCTACGCGAGTGTGTGCCTCGCCGTCTTGCTGCTGATCGGATCTGCGATCACGGCGCTGGCGCTGCGCGGCGGCGGGGCCGAGACGATGCCCGATGTGATCGGTCTGTCCGCCACGCGAGCGTCGGCCCGCCTCGAGGACGCCGGCGCATCCGTCAAGCAGGTCAGCGTCGATCGGGCCACGGCGCGCGCGGGGACCGTGGTGGGCCAGAGCGTCGAGCCGGGGGCGCCGTTGGCGAAGGACACCGTCGTCACGATCGAAGTCGCGACGGGACGCATGAAGGTCGAGGCCTCGAAGCTCGAGGGGCGGACGATCGCCGAGGCCCGCAGATCCCTGGAGAAACTCGGATTCGTCGTCGCGGTCACATCGGTGCCTTCGTCCCGGCCGGCGGGCACGGTCCTGGCGCTGGACCGTTCAGGGCGCCTGCCGATCGGTGCCACGATCACGCTCTCGGTGTCAGAAGGAGGCGCCAAGGTGATTACGTCGCGCACCGAAGGTTCGACGTCGCACCCCAACAAGGGTCCTGGGAACAACAACGGCAGGCGCAAGTAGCCCATCGACGCGACCGGCGCTCGGTCCACCCGGCCTTCGGCGCGCAGCGTGTCGCGGGCGGTGAGGTCAGGCGGCTTTCTTGCGACCCGTGACGGCGTTGTAGGCGATCAGCACGATGATCGCTCCGATGACCGAGCCGATGATCCCTGCGGCGCTGATGTCGAGGCCCTGGTCGAAGACGAGATTGCCGAGGAATCCACCGACGAACGAACCGACCATGCCGAGCACGATCGTGGCCAGGATTCCCATGGAGTCGTCGCCGGGCACGATCGCGCGGGCGAGGAAGCCGGCGATGAGGCCGACGATGACGAAACCGATGATGGACATGTATCCCCCTGGTTGGTGGTAGCGCCGTCGACGTTACATCGCGGCGGGGGTCAGGGCGACGGGTCAGTTGTCTCGCCCGGGTGCTGGGTCGCGGCGGCGGTTCGTGGCGCGGAACGCGAGGCCGAAGAACAGCATCACGGTCATGACCGCGTCGAAGGCGAGCAGACCACCCCACATGGCCACCTCGACGGAGGTTGGTTCCGGTCCGGGGTTGCGTAGCTGGAGCAGGTTCCAGAAGCCGACGAGATAGATCGCGAGGGCTGCGAGAAAGCCGCCCGCGAGCACGTGGTCGAGGGGTGATCGGCGAGGATGCGCGCGCGAGGTGGCCTCGGTCCGCTGGGCAGGGCGAAGCGAGGGTCGTGGCAGGCCTGACGTGAGGTGGTGGTCGATCTGGGACATGGAACTCCTCCAAAATGCTTGTACCTACAACTATTGTAGTTGTAGGTACAAATAGTTGCTAATCTGCTGCCATGACCGACGTGCCCTGGCTGACCCGGCAGGAAGCAGATGCGTGGCTCGACCTGGTGGCGGTGGCCGAGCTGCTCCCGGCCGCCCTCGACTCCCGGCTGGCCCTCGATGCCGGCATCACGTTCTTCGACTATCTGGTTCTGGCCCAGCTGGCCGAGTCGCCAGACCGGTCGCTCCGGATCAGCGATCTCGCCGCCCAGACGAACGCGACGGTGGCCCGGCTCTCGCGCGTCGTGAGCCGGTTGGAGGATCGGGGCTACCTGCGCCGTCTCCGGCGAGACGGTGACGGCCGAGCCCGCTACGCCCAGCTGACCGAGGCGGGCGTGGCGAAGCTCGACTCGGCGGCCCCCGACCACATCGCGACCGTGCGGCGCCTGTTCGCTGACGCGCTCACGGCTGACCAGATGCACGCCTTGTCTCACCTGTGCCGGATCCTTCTGGGGGCACTCGATCCCGACCGCGTGATGATGGCGCAGACCATCAAGGGCGCGGCCGGCCGGGTCGGGCTGTCGGCACCACCGCGCTGACGTCCATCGAGCTCATCGAGACGCGGCACGGGTCGTGCTCCCGCCGTGTCTCGCGGCTACATTCACTGATGTGACGAGTGAACGGGGCACCGTCGAGCGGGGTCTGGCGCCCCTCTACCTGGCGGGCTTCACCACGGCGTTCGGCGCCCATGGCGTCGCGACGGTGCTGGGCAGCGAGACCGACGACATCGGCCTGACCCTGCTGGGACTCGGTGCGGTGCTCGCGCTGTACGACGTGGCCGAGGTGATCCTCAAGCCGGTCTTCGGGGCGCTCAGCGACCGGATCGGCGCCAAGCCCGTCATCGTCGGCGGACTGGTCGCCTTCATGGTCGCCTCGTTGTCGGCCTTGATCGACCCCACGCCGCTCGCGCTGGCGCTCGCTCGGCTGGGGCAGGGTGCGTCGGCCTCGGCCTTCTCGCCCGCATCGTCGGCGGCCGTGGCGCGACTGGCCGGCCGCGAGCGGCTGGGACGCTACTTCGGTCGGTACGGCGCGTGGAAGAGTCTGGGCTACGTCCTGGGCCCGGTCATCGGTGTGGCCCTGGTCGAGCTGGCCGGCCTGCGCGGGCTGTACCTCGCGTTGGCGGCGCTGGCCGCGATCGCGGCCGTCTGGGTGCTGGTGGCGATGCCGTCGCTGCCGGTCGTCCCGCGTCCTCGCTACACGCTGGCCGATCTGGTCCGCCAGACGACCGAACGCGGGTTCCTCGTGCCGGTGGCGCTCCTCGCGACGGCCACGGGCGTGCTCGGAGTCGCGGTCGGGTTCCTCCCGCTGCTGGCCGGACGGCTCGAGCTGAGTCCCTGGGCCGGGGCGGCCACGGTCGCCACCCTGGCCCTGGTGTCCGCTGTCGTCCAGCCCGCTGTCGGAGCACAGCGCGACCGCGGACGGATCACGACTCGGGCGGGGAGCACGGCCGGCCTGGTGATCGCCGCGGCCGCGCTCGGCCTGCTCGCGTGGGTGCCGAGCACAGGCATGCTGTTCGGCGCGGCCGCCGCATTCGGTTTCATGGTGGGAACCGTCACTCCGCTGGCCTTCGCGCATCGGGCCGCCCACACGCCCGACGACCGCATGGGTCGCACGATGGGCAATGCCGAGGTCGGCCGGGAGCTCGGCGACGCGGGCGGTCCTCTGTTCGTCGGTGCGCTCGCCACCTGGTGGACCCTGCCCCTCGCCTTGGGCGGGCTCGCCGCGATCAGTCTGGCGACGGGCCTGACCAGCTGGTGGACCCTGCGGACGCGTCCCGCGCGACTCAACACCGAATGATCTCGGGGCCAGGTCAGGACGGAGCGGACGGCGCCTCGCTGGACTCGACGGTCAGCTGTGCGCCGCATTCGACGCATTCGTAGACCATCTCGTGGTCGTCGTCGCCGAGCAGGACCGCGACCGCGCTGTCGCAGGTGGGACAAGGTCGAATGATCGGATCGCCCATGACGGGCCTCCTGTGTCGATGCGTTCGCACGGATTGCGGACGCCTTGTCATGACGCGCATCAGACGAGAAGGAGCGATCCGCTGGGTGCGGACCGTTGCCACAGGACAACAGACGCCTCGACACCCCTGACGCTAGACCCGGTGTCAAGCGTGTGCCGCGGGTCGGGACCTGGTTCTTGAACGGACTACCCGCTGGTAAGTGGCGCCGATCTCGGCCGGGGAGTTGGATATCAGGATGCACGTCGATCCCACCCCGGCATCCCCGACGCGGGCGCCGAGTGTCTCGTACTCGATCACGGTCCGGCTCGAGGTTCCTGCCGGCGGATCCGCGGTCGGCGAACTCACGTCGACCGTCGAAGCCGCGGGAGGTCTGGTCACCGCGCTCGATGTGGCTCCGTCGGGGATCGACCACCTGCGCATCGATCTGACGGCCGCGACGTCCGACACCGACCACGCCGACCGGATCGTCGCGGCGCTGGAGGCGATCGGCGACGTCACGGTCAAGAAGGTGTCGGACCGTACCTTCCTGATGCATCTGGGCGGCGTCATCGAGACCGCCACGAAGCACGCGCTGCGCAATCGCGACGACCTCTCGATGATCTACACGCCGGGTGTGGCGCGGATCTGCCAGGCGATCGTCAAGGACCGGCAGGACGCCCGGCGCCTGACGATCAAGCGCAACAGCGTCGCGGTCGTGACCGACGGATCCGCCGTGCTCGGACTAGGCAACATCGGCCCCCACGCGGCCTTGCCGGTCATGGAGGGCAAAGCCGCGTTGTTCAAGTCGTTCGCCGACATCGACGCGTGGCCGATCTGCCTCGACACCCAGGATGTCGACGCCGTCGTGGAGACGGTCGCCGCGATCTCTCCGGGCTTCGCCGGCATCAACCTGGAGGACATCTCGGCGCCGCGATGCTTCGAGATCGAGACGCGACTGCGCGAGCGCCTCGACATCCCGGTGTTCCACGACGACCAGCACGGCACGGCTGTGGTGGTGCTGGCGGCGCTGCAGAACGCGTTGCGGGTCGTCGGCAAGCAGCTGCCGACCGCCAGGATCGTCCTGGTGGGCGCGGGTGCGGCCGGTACGGCGGTCCTCAAGACACTGCTGCACGCCGGTGCCGACGACGTGGTGGTCTGTGATGTCGACGGCGTGGTGCATCCCGATCGGCCCGGCCTCGACACGTCGCTGACCTGGACCGCCGCCCGCACCAACCGGGCCGGTATCACCGGCACGCTGCGCGACGCCCTGCCTGGCGCCGACGTCTTCATCGGGGTCTCGGCGCCGGACCTGATCGGGCCGTCGGACGTCGAGGGCATGGCCGATGACGCGATCGTGTTCGCGCTGGCCAATCCCGAGCCCGAGATCGAGCCGGGCCTGGCCCGGCGGTACGCCAAGGTCGTGGCCACGGGCCGTTCGGATTACCCGAACCAGATCAACAACGTTCTGGCGTTCCCGGGCATCTTCCGCGGACTGCTCGATGCGCAGAGTCGCGGTATCGACATGGACGTGCTCGTGGCGGCCGCCGAGGCGATCGCCTCGACTGTGCTCCCCGACGAGCTCGGTCCCAACTACATCATTCCGAGCGTGTTCCACCCCGACGTCCATGAACGGGTCGCCACCGCGGTGCGCGACGTCGCCGAGGCGCCCCGATCCGAGGAGGACCCGGCATGACGGTCAGCGCGACCGATCGGGTACATCTGCGCCGCTGCCTGGACCTGGCCCGCGAGGCGCTCGACGACGGCGATGAGCCGTTCGGCTCGGTCCTGGTGTCCGCCTCCGGCGAGGTGCTGTTCGAGGACCGCAACCGCGTCAAGGGCGGCGACAACACGCGTCACCCGGAACTGGCCATCTCGTTGTGGGCGGTCGAGCACCTCTCGCCGGCCGAACGCGCCGATGCCACGGTGTACACGTCGGGTGAGCATTGCCCGATGTGTGCGGCGAGCCATGGCTGGGTCGGCCTCGGCCGCATCGTCTATGTGGCGTCGTCGGAACAGTTCTCGTCGTGGCTCGAGGAGTGGGGCGTGGCCCCGGCGCCGGTGGCGGCGCTGCCGATCACGGTCGTGGTCCCCGGTGCCGTGGTCGACGGCCCCGTGCCGGAGCTGGTCGACGAGATCAAGGCGATGCACCAGACCCGCTTCCGGCCGGCTTGATGGGCGCGAGTGGCGCAGTTTCGCGGTGTTCCAGCGTGGATCACCCCGAAAATGCGCCACTGGGTGACAGGTTTGCGCCACTCGCCTCACGCTGATGATGCGTGAGCGAGGCATCTCGCTTCTGTCACGATGAGCCCATGACGTCGCGTGAGAGCTCGCAGGGGCCGCTGGGGCGGATGGCCGAGGCCGTCGCCGGCCGGATGGTCGAAGCGGTGCCGCCGGATCGTCTGCTGGAGCACGTGGATCTCGACGCGATCCTCGAGCAGGTCGACGTCAATCGCGTGCTCGACCGGGTCGACGTGAATCGTGTCCTCGACCGCATCGATGTCGACCGCCTGCTGGCCCGGGTCGACCTCGACACCCTGCTGTCCGATGTGCAGCTGGAGGCGCTGGTGCGGCGCGCCGGCATCCCGGCGATCGTCGCGGAGACGACCGGAAGCCTGGCCGGTTCGGGCCTGGACAGCGTGCGGCGCCAGCTCGTCAGTGTCGACACCGTGAGCGGCCGTGCCGTCGACCGACTGCTGCGCCGCAAGCACGAGCGGACCCCGGGACCCGCGAGTCTCGTGGCCGGCGATCTCACCGCCGGCCGGCGCGAGGTGGTCAGCGGCCGATACGCCGGCGGCGTCACCCGGCTCCTGGCGGCAGCCATCGATCTCGCCGTCGGACTCTCGTCGTTCGCGGGCGTGTCGGCCCTGGCGGCCTGGATGTGGTCGCACCTGCTGGACCGTTCGGCGCCGGATCTGGCGGGTGGGTGGGCTACCGCCGCGCTGTTCGGCTGGATCGGGGCCTACCTCGTGCTCGCCACGATCATCGCCGGCCGCACGATCGGCAAGGCGCTGGTCGGGCTGCGGGTCGTGCGGCGCGACGGCACCGCGGTGGGCCCGCGATCGGCCCTGCTCCGGGTCGTGTTCCTGCCGATCAGTACGTCGTTCTTCGCAGCGGGCCTGCTCTGGTCGCTGGTCGACCGTGAGCGCCGCGCCTTCCACGACGTGCTCGCCCGCACAGTCGTCGTCTACGACTGGGGCGATCGGCCCGCTGAGCTGTCGGGTCCTCTGACGGCGTTTCTGCGCCGTCATGGCGAAGAGGCCGAATCGCCGGTGCGATGAGACGGGCCCTATCGGGCCCTGTGGGAATCGCCCTACTGTTCGATCCAGCCGTCCGTTCGTCTCGAGAGAGGGACCTGGTCATGAACGAGTTCTTGAAGGAGCGCTGGCCCGCGCTGGTGGTGGCTGTCGTCACCGTCGTCTTCATCGCCCAGAACCGGGACAAGACGAACATCAGCCTGTTGTGGCTCGATGTCACCTGGCCCCTGTGGCTGACCCTGACGATCGTGACCCTGCTGGGCATCGTGATCGGCTACGTCGTCAAGGGGCGTCGCGACAAGGCCAGGCAGGGCTGACGAAGTGCCGCGGTGGGCTAGCAGGTTCGTCGTCGCGCTCGGCATCGTGCTGGTCGCGGTCGGTGTGCTGGCCGGCGTCGTCAACCGCGAGGTGCTGGACGGCGACCGGTTCGCGCGCCACGTCGATGCGATCCGAACCGATCCGGCCGTCGCCCGGCAGGTGGGGCTGCTCGTCAGCGACGAGGTACTGAAGCAGCAGCCCGAACTGGTCGCCCTCCGCCCGTTGCTGGAGTCCGCGTCGACCGCGGTGGTGGCCAGTCCTTCGTTGGGGCCGGTCATCCGCACCACGATCGGCCCCCTGCATCGGGCGCTGGTGTCCGGCGGCGACGACCAGATCGTGTTGCGCCTGGCCGATGTGGGCGCGCTCCTGGTCGCCGCGATCACGACGATCGATCCGAACTCTCAGGCCGTCGTGCCCGATGATCTCGACGTCACGTTGTCGGCGATCGGCTCGCAAGACCTGACCGCCGACGTCATCTCGGCAGCGCACACGGTCGCGCTGTTGTCGTGGCTCCTGCCCTTGCTGGGCGTGACGCTGATTGTGCTGGGCTCCATGATCCGCGGCGGCGGTCGACGCGCCTGGCTGGACCTGCTGCGGAGGTCGCTGCTGTGGATCGCCGGCGGCCTGGCGGTCCTGACGATGCTCATCGGACTGATCGTCGGGCGGCTCGACACCGATTCGATCACTGGCGCGCTGGTGGCGGGCACCTGGCACGAACTCGACGGCTCGTTCTGGCGATCGGTGGCGCTGCTGGGCGTCGTGGCGCTGATCGTCGCCCTCGCCAATCGGCCCGGGCTGCGTCTGGACCCACGCGCGGCGCTCGACCACGTGGGCAGTTGGTTCGACGGAGCCGAACTTTCGGTCAAGGACCGTGCGGGCCGGGCCGCGGTGCTGCTGTTCATCGGGCTGGCGCTGGTATTCGAGCCGCTGGCCGTCGTGGCGGTTCTGGCCGGTGTGGTCGGTGTGCTGGTCCTCCTGATCGCCCTGCGCGACCTCGGCTCGGCGCTGATCGCCGCTGTGCGCTCGGGCATGCCGGCGCTCGGCCGCCGGCTGACACCCGCCGCGGTCCGTACCGGGGTGCTGACCGCGGTCGCGGTCCTCGTCGCCGGCGTGATCGTCATGGGTGCCTGGCCGAGTACGACGACACTGCCGGCGGCGGGCGCAGCCGACGACGACCGTTGCAACGGTCATGTCGAGCTGTGCGACCGCACCTACGACCAGGTCGCGTTCCCCGCGACGCACAACTCCATGTCAGCCGCCGATGGCCGGGGTTGGTTCTTGGCCGAGCAGCCGACCGGAGTCATGGGTCAGCTGCGCGACGGAGTGCGCGTGTTCCTGATCGACTCGTGGCCCGGCCAGGCCACGGCACAGTCGGGCATCGTCGCCAACAGCCAGGCGAGTCGTCAACGGGCCCTGGACCAGGCGCGTACCGACTTCGGCCAGAGCGTCGTCGATTCCGCGACACGCCTGCGCGACGCGCTGAACCTGACGCCGCGCGACACGGTCGAGCCCTACCTGTGCCACGCGCTGTGCGAACTGGGCTCGACCGAGTGGCTTCCGCTGATGCGCCAGGTCAAGACCTGGATGGACGCGCACCCGCGCGAGGTCGTCACGTTCTTCATCCAGGACGAGGTGTCCCCGCTGGACACCGCCCAGGTCTTCGAACAGGCCGGCCTGATGCCGTTCATCCATGAGCAGGAGGCAGGTCAGCCCTGGCCGACGCTCGGTCAGATGATCGACTCGGGACGACGGCTGGTCGTGCTGCACGAGCACGTCGTCGACCCGGCTGTGCCGTGGATCCTCGACGGCAAGACCTGGGTCCAGGACACGCCGTACGCATTCCATGCGGTCAAGGACTTCACCTGCAAGCTGTTCCGGGGCGAGAAGGACGCCCCGCTGTTCCTGGTGAACCACTGGCTCAGCAATCCGCAGTCGCGCATCGCCGACGCCGGAGTGGTCAACGCCCAGGCGATTCTGCTCCCGCGGCTGAAACAGTGCCAGACCGAACGGGACCGGGTGCCGAACTTCGTGGCGGTCGACCACTACGACCAGGGCGATCTCGTCGGCTCGGTCGACGCGATCAACGGCGTCGATTGAGCCCGGCTCCCGTCCCTGTGGACGGCCGGCTTGCTCGCTGCGCGGCCGGACCCGAAGCTGGACGCCATGTCGTTCTCGGGGGAAGTGAGGCACCATGAGTGTCATGACCATGCTGCCGCGAGGCCGCGGACTGACGGTGGACGACATCGAGGCGATGCCCGATGACGGGAATCGCTACGAGCTCATCGACGGCGTGCTGGTCGTGAGCCCCGCGCCGGCGGCTCGGCACCAGCGCGCGGTCTTCCAGCTCTGGCGGCTGCTCGAGGACGCGGCTCCTCCTCACCTGTGGGTGATGGGCGCACCGTTCGACGTGATCCTCGGGCCTCGCACCTGGGTCGAACCCGATGTCCTGGTGGCGCCCAAGGCCGACTTCGACGAGAAACGGTTGCCGGTGCCGCCGCTGCTGGCCGCCGAGGTGCTGTCGCCCAGCACCGCGCTGACGGACCTCAACGTCAAGTTCGAGCGTTATCGTGCCGCCGGCATCGCGTCCTACTGGGTGGTCGACCCGGTCGAGGTGAGGTTGATCGCGTGGGAACTGCGGGGTGATCGTTATGTCGAGGTGGCCGACGTCTCGGGCGATACCTCGTGGACCGCGACCAGTCCGTTCGGCGTCGAGATCATGCCGGCGAAGCTGGTCGGTTGAACACCCATATCTGATCACGTATGTAGTCAGATATGATGACGCCATGCGCCGCCGCCGAGTCCCGACGACCCTGGCCGACACGTTCACCACGCTCGGCGCCACCAGCAGCGTCGCGAACATCATCATGCAGTTGTCGTTGCCGCCGGTCGGCGAGGGTGTCAGCGAGAGCCGGGTCGTCTCGGGCAGTCCACGGCGCCGCCCGATCAAGCGCGGCCGCACGACGCTGCAGTACCTGGCCCTGGCGCTCATGGGATCCGACGACGACCGCGCTGCGATGCGCGAAGCGGTCGCCGAGGTCCACCGCGCGGTGCTCTCGACGCCCGACAGCCCCGTCAGGTACAGCGGCAATGCGCGCGATCTGCAGCTATGGGTGGCAGCCTGCCTGTTCCGCTACTTCCTGGATCAGAACACCATGGAGTACGGCCCGCTGACCGAGCCGGAGCTCGACGTCCTGGTGCGATCGGCCTCGCCGCTGGCCACCGGCGTCAACGTCCCCGCAGCCGACTGGCCCGCGAGCTGGGCGGAGTATCAGGCCTACTGGGACGCGATGGTGCCACGGTTGTCGATCTCACCGGCCGTCCGTCGCGACTTCGAGTCGCTGGCCGACCTCGGCTTCCTCGGCGAGGCCTGGGGACGGCCCGGCCGACTCATCGGCCGGGTGCTCGGACGGCCTTACCACTTCTTCACGCGCGGCAATCTGCCGCCGGAGTTCCGCGCCCTGATGGAGTGGTCGTGGTCTGACCGCGATCAGCGAACGTTCGATCGGCTGATCGGCCTGTTCGCGGTGATCGACCGCCTCATCAACCCCTGGGCCACCAGGCTGCTCTACCGCCTCTATGTCGGGGACTTCCGTCTACGCCGCCGCCTGGGACTTCCCGTCCTCGGGCGTCTGCGTGTCGGCGAGGCCACGATTCGCGACGGAGCGGCCGTCAGGTCCGGACCCAACGAACGGAGTCATCGTGCGAACCCAACCGCCTGAGCACGGAACGAGTCTCGACACTCTCGTCGCCGACGGGTGGCACGTCGTCGACGACAGCGTCCGGCACGTGCACGCCCTCCCCGGACCAGGCAGGTGACGGGCCGATGACCGATGTCTCGTTCGACCGTGAGAACCTCGCGGCGACGTGTAGGCAGCTCGCAGCCGACGGCCTGCTCATCGGAACCGGCGGCAACGTGTCACAGCGTCGGGGCGATACGGTGCTGATCACCGCCAGCGGGATCCGGCTCGGGGACTGCACGCCCGACGACCTCGTCGAGGTCGACCTCGACGGTGCCGTGCTCGAGGGGCGCTTCGCACCGACGTCGGAGTTGGCCCTGCATCTCGACCTGTATCGCAGTACGCCCGCGCTCGCGGTCGTCCACACGCACTCGCCCGCGGCCACGGCCGTCGCGTGTTCGCCCGCCCGGTTCGAGACCATGCCCGTCATCCACTATCAACAGCTCATGCTGGGCGGTGACATTCGCATCGCGCCGTACGCGACGTTCGGGACGCCTGAGCTGGCAGCCCACGTACGTGTGGCAATCGAAGGACGCCAGGCCGCGCTGCTGGCGCATCACGGGGCGGTCACCACGGGCCCGTCCCTGAGCTCGGCCGCCGACTCTGCGCTCCTGCTGGAGTGGCTGGCCGAGCTCCTGCTTCGAGTCGCGGCCGTCACCGAGCCCGTGCCGCTGAGCGAGGCCCAACAGATCGACGTCATCACCCAGGCCATTGAGCGTCGCTACGGAACCCCGAAGGAGAACACCCCATGAGACCCGTCGTCGCCACCGTGGGAGTCCACGTCCTCGACACGCACGTCATCGGCATCGAATCGATCCCCTCGGGATCGGACGGCCAACTGGTCGAACGCATCCAGATGTCCCCGGCCGGCACAGCCGGAGGCACGGGCGTCGTCCTGAGCCGGCTCGGCGCCGACGTCCGCTCGTTCGGTGCGGTGGGGAACGACGCCCTGGGCGCCGCGCTGCTGACAGCGCTCGACCGTGAGGGCATCGACACCTCGGGCCTGGTCCGCCGCGACGCAGATCAAACCTCCGCCTCGGTCATCCCCGTGCGTCCGGACGGAAGCCGCCCGGCGTGGCACTGCATCGGCGCGAACGGCACGTTCACCCTCGACGATCTGGATCGTGAGGCGGTGCTCGCCTGCGGTCACCTCCACCTCGGCGGTCCTGAGTTCCTCGGCGGTCCGGCCGCCGCGGAGCTGCTCGCCGCTGCCCGTGCCGCGGGAGTGACCACGTCGGTCGACCTGCTCGCGCCGGGAGACCCCGGCATGCTGGACTGGGTCCGCGACGCCCTCCCGCACACGGACTACCTGCTGCCCAACGACGAGCAGGTGCTCGGGCTCACCGGCACCACCGACCTCGCCACCGGCGCCCGAGCGCTGCTGGCCGAGGGTGTCGGGTGCGTCGCCGTGACGCAGGGCGCGAAGGGAGCCTTGGTCGCCACCGCCGAGGGGGTCGAAGAGGTGCCGGCCTTCGCGGTCGACGTGGTCGACACGACCGGTTGCGGAGATGCGTTCTCGGCTGGCTTCATCGTGGGACGCGCCTCGGGGGCCGGCCTCGCCGAGTCGGCCGCCCTCGGCTGTGCCGCGGCGGCCCACGTCGCCCAGGGCCTCGGCACGGACGCAGGGCACTACGACCTCGAGGCGGTCCGCGCCTTCGCTTCCTCGACGGCCACGCGCTAGCTCGACCGAGGGTGGTGGGGTCGGCGCGCGCTATCGTCGCCTCATGGCAGATGACTGGCGCGCGACCACCGTCCAGACCCTGCGACGGCTGATCCTCGAGGCCGAACCCGATGCCGTCGAGGAGGTCAAGTGGCGCAAGCCGTCCAACCCGGAGGGCGTGCCGACGTTCTCGCGTTCCGGACTGATCTGCACCCTCGAGACCTACAAGGACAAGGTCAAGGTCACGTTCGCGAACGGCGCGTCGCTGCCGGACCCTGCCGGCGTCTTCAACTCCAGCCTGGACGCCGGAACGCGCCGAGCGGTCGACGTGTTCGAAGGTGACGCGCTCGACACCGAGGCGTTCATCGAGCTGGTGCGCCGCGCGAGTGCGTTCAACGACTCCTGACCCTGTTCAGGCCGATGCGGCCACCTGGCCCGCGACATGGTCGCGCAGACGCCCGTGCAGCCATCGGGCAGCCCCTTCGCCACCGAGCAGCATGCCGGTGACGTGCTCCAGGGCGGGTACCTCCGTCAGTGTCACATCGGCGCCGCGGGCACGCCATCGCACCGCCAGGTCGCGGGTCTGCGCTGGCGGCACCAACGGGTCGCGCTTGGACGTGTACAGGTACACCGGTGCGCTCGGCGCGCTGCCGCAGCCCAGCCGATTCTCCCGCATCCGGGCCTGCCAATCAGGACGGCGCAACACGTTCTCGGTCATCAGCTCGTCGACGCCCACGAAGTGGGGACCGCGCAGCATCGCGGTGACGATCGACGACCGGCGCAGGCGGTGCATGTACGTCTCGCCCTCGGGTGTCAGGTACGACTCGAGTCCCAGATCGGGATAGGCCGCGTTGATGCCGAGCGCCCCGTAGCCCGCGAAGAACGAGTACAAGGTGCCCTCGACGTGATCGCCGGCGGCTTCGAGGTCGGAGGGCACCGACCCCGCGGCGATGCCCGCGATCTCCAGTTCGGGAGCGTAGGTCGCGTGCAATTCGGCCGCCCAGGCCGCGGCGTGGCCGCCTTCGGAGTAGCCGAACACGCCGAGCGGCAGGTCGTGACCGAGTCCGGCAGCCTCGAACGCGCGGGCGGCGCGCAGGGCGTCGAGCACATTGCGGCCGAGGGTCCGACCGATCACGTACGGATGGTCGCCCGGTGTACCCAGGCCCTCGTAGTCGGTCATCACGACCGCATGGCCCTGGGCGAGCAGGCGAGCGACGAACGTGGTCTCCCAGTCCAGACCACGGGTGATGAGACGTGACGGCGCGGAGTAGTTCGCGAGCCCGTGGGTGCCGGGGGCGTACGCGACGACGCCCCGCACCCGGCCGCGGGGCACCAGCACGGTGCCCGACACAAGCGTCGGCTCGTCGGTGAGCCGGGTGGAGCGGTAGAGGATGCGCCAGGCGTCGGCGCGCAGTCGTAGCCCGGGCAGCCAGAACGCGTCGATCCGCTCGTCGGCGACGACCGTCCCCGGGACTCCGATCCCAGGATCGGCGGCCCGTTCATAGAATCCGGGCGAGGGCCGCCAGCGTAGGGGGCCCATGCGTGGCACGGTCTGGGTGGCCGCGCGCCGCACGGTCGACGTGAGCCCGACAAGGGCGGCGGGCAGCGACGTCGTGCGGTTCCTCATCGGTCCATCGTGGCAGAGCAGACGGTGGTTCGCGTGGATTCGCGCACGTCCGTGATCAGACGCCCTGCCGATCAGGGCTTTCCTCATGAGTAGGGTCGTCGCGTGAACGTCACACCGCCAGAACACGTCGTCGTCGTCGGAGCGGGGCTGGCCGGCTCCAAGGTCGTCCAGGAGCTCAAGCGGCTCGGATTCGAAGGCCGCATCACGCTGATCGGGGCCGAGGAGCATCCGCCGTACGACCGGCCGCCGCTGTCCAAGCAGGTGCTGGCAGGCGCCAAGGAGCCTGACGACGTGCTGCTGGCCCGCCCGGAGACGCTGGCCGAAGCGGGCGTCGACCTCAAACTCGGCCGCCGCGCCACCCACATCGCGGCCGGGTCGGTCACGCTCGATGACGGCGAGGTCGTCGAGGGCGATGCCGTCGTGGTGGCCACGGGCGTGGGTCCGCGAGTGCCCGATTGGCTGACGGTCGGCGGCCCGATCCATGTACTGCGCACGCGCGAGGACAGTCTGCGGTTGCGGGCGGCCATCGCGGAGGCGTCGTCGCTGCTCGTGCTCGGAGGCGGCTTCATCGGTGCCGAGGTGGCCGCCACGGCTGTCGCCGCGGGGCTCGACGTGACGCTGGTCGAGGCACGGGACTCTCTCCTGGCCGGTGCGCTGCCGGCCGAGGTCGGCGAGGTCGTCGCCGAGCTGCACCGGCAACGTGGTGTGACGATCCTGACCGGGACTCCGGTCGAGTCGGTGGTCGAACGTGACGGTCGGGCCGTCGTGGTGCTCGCCGACGGATCTGAACTGACCGCCGACATCGCGGTCGTCGGCTTCGGCACGTTCCTCGATGCCGGTCCGATCGCCGATCTGTTGGGATCCGACCAGGCCGGCGGTATCCGCACCGATGCGCAGGGTCGTGTCGACGGCATGCCGGGTGTGTACGCGGTCGGCGATGTGGCGGCCTGGTACGACGAGCGGCTCGGGCGGCACTATCGCCGTGAGCACTGGTCGTCGGCCTCGGAGCAGGGCGCTCGGGTCGCGCATCTGCTGGCGGGTGCCGAGTTGCCGCCGTTCCTGGCGAACTCGTTGCCGTACTTCTGGAGCGATCAGTACGACGTGAAGGTCCAGGTCGTCGGGTGGCCTGCTCTCGCGACGGCCGAGGGCTGGGTCGCGCACGAAGCCGGCGACAAGGTCGTCTACGAGTACACCGACGGCGATCGTCTGGTCGCCGCGGTGACGATCGGCAGCCCCCGTCTCGTCGGCCCCCTCCGCAAGCGCCTCACCGACTCCTAGCCGCGCCACGAGTCCCACACCACTGAACGCACCCGCCTGAACGCACCCACGTGCAAGGTGACCACGTCGAAGGTGACCACGCGTGTGGTGACCCCGTGGAAGGTGACCACGGGTCGCGCTCACGAGTCACAGAGTCGCTCTCGCGAGCCGGTGAGACGAACGACAGTCCGCAGGCTGCGTGCTCGCGAGTGCGAGCTGTGTGACTTGGTGAGCGCAACGCAACGCGAGCACCAGCTCAGGCAAGACCCGCTCGGCGCCTCGCCCACGCATCCCACCAAACCCGAGAATCCAGACCAGCTCGAACCACGAACCAAGCAACGAGCCAACAGCCACGTCCCGGCTCCCCACCCCCGACTTTCCGACTCCCCACCGCGCACTTTGCGACTCGCGAGCGGAAGCTAACTGACTCGCGAGGGGGAACTAAGTGACTCGCGAGCGGAAACCAGTGACTCGTCACCACCAACGAGTGACTCCTCAGCGGGCCTCTGGAGGTCACTTCTGCGGCGGACGCCAGCAGGCGGCGAGCATCGCCGCGGTCGACACCACGCCGAGGACGAGGGCCCCGGCGCCCCACTCCCAGCCGACGATGTCCCCGCGGATGCCGATGGCGTCGTCGAGTGACCAGGCACCCGGGCCCAGCATCGCCAGGGACATGAGGGCCGCCGTGACGACGAAGACGTACTCGTAGCCGTCGCGGAAGATGAAGAAGCCGTTCGGGCGATGCACCGTCACGAACGCGGTGACCATGATGCCGATCGCTCCGGCCGCGGCGAACGGTGTCAGGAAGCCGGCGATCAGAGCTGCGCCGACCGCCAACTCGAGGTACGTCGACACCAGGGCGTGGATCCGGGCCGGCCGTAGGCCGAGGCTGTCGAACCAGCGGGTGGTGCCGTCGAGTCCGCCGCCGCCGAAACCGTGATTCCAGCCGTGCATCACGAACACCACGCCCAGTACGACGCGCAGGATCAGCAGGGCCAGGTCAGCATCCATTCCCGCACCTTACTGACCCGCTGAACGGCACCTTTCGACGGGCTTCTCGTCGGAATTCCCGTCGAAACGTGTCACTCAGCGGGAGGGTGGGTCGAGGAGCCAGGTGCGGACGGGATGTTCGTCGAGGCGCAGGCCGTCGGCATCGCGTCTGACGGTCGTGCGGGGCCGTTCGACCGCCTCGACGCCGTCGAGCCACAACTCGAACGCGGCGCCGACCTGCAGGGCCATCGAGCCGAGGGCGTCGAGCTCCTGGTGTCCGTGCAGGCGCACGCCGAGATCGACCTGGGCCATCGCGTCGAGGCCGTGGCGCTCGAGAACGCCCAGCAGAAGTGCGATGTCGACGCCGTACCCGGACACGAAGGGCAGGGGGAGCAGGGCGTCGCGGGTGAACGCCACCTCGCCGGCGAGCGGCTGCGCGAATCCGGCCAGGAGCGGCGCTCGACGGGCGATCAGGGGGCGCGCGACCAGTTCGGTGACCCGCCCGCCGCCCGTGACCCGGCTCTCGGCCTCCTCGGCCGATCCGCCCCAGGGTCGGTCGTAGAAGCCCTTGACCAGGACCAGGTCGTCGTCGGACAGCAGCGTGTGGAGCAGCGCCAGCGGGAAGCCGGTGTCGAAGCCGACGACGTCGGCGTCGAGGAACACGCCGATCTCGCCGGTCATGCGGGCGACGCCGAGCCGGAGCGCTCCACCCTTCCCGCTGTCGACGGCGTCGTCGACCATGTGCACCGTGGCGCCGGCGGCCTTCGCGACCTCGACGGTGCGGTCGGTCGACCGCGAATCGATGACCAGCACCTCGTCGATCACAGCGGGCAGTGTGGCCAGGGCCGCGAGGATCGCCGGCAGGGTGCTCTCCTCGTTCCGCGAGGGCAGGATCGCGCTGATGCGGCGCCCGCGCTTCAACGCCGCCACATCGGCCGGTGTCGCTTCCGGCCGCGGAAGGGTGCGTCGCGAGAACCAGCCGCGTACCTGTTCAGACCAGTCCACGGAGGGTCCTCATGGGTGGGCGGTCGCCGCGGATGCCCGCCACGACCTCGAGGGCCTGGCGGGTGGCGACCACGTCGTGCGTGCGGAAGGCCGCAGCGCCGGCACGGGCGGCGACGGCGGTGGCGGCGAGGGTGGCGGCGCGACGATCCTCGGCCGGGACGCCGCCGAGCATCTCGCCGAGGAACGACTTGCGTGAGATCGCCATCAGGACGGGCCAGCCGGTCGCGACCAGCTCGTCGATGCGCCGCAGGATCTCCAGGCCGTGCCGCGTGTTCTTGCCGAAGTCGTGCGTGGGATCGATCAGGAGCCCGGACCGTGGAACGCCGCGCGAGGCCAGTGATTCGGCCGCGCGGGTCGTGTCGGCGATGACGGAGGCGACGATGTCGTCGTACTCGACGCGGTGCGGCTTGGTGCGCGGCTGCACGCCTCCGGTGTGGGAGCAGACGAAGCCGCAGCCGGTCTCGGCGACCACGTCGAGCAGTTCCGGATCGTGCCCGGCCCACGTGTCGTTGATCAGATCGGCCCCGGCGGCCACCGCCTGCCGGCCGACCTCGGCGCGCCAGGTGTCGATGCTCAGGACGACGTCGTCGAACTCGGCCCGCACCGCCTCGATGAACGGGATCGTGCGGGTCAGCTCCTCGGCGGTGTCGACGTCATCGCCCGGTCCGGCCTTCACACCGCCGATGTCGATGATGTCGGCGCCGTCGCCGACCGCCCGACGCACGGCCTCCAGAGCCATCGCGGGATCGAACGTGCGGCCCTTGTCGTAGAACGAGTCGGGGGTCCGGTTGACGATGGCCATGACGAGCGCCCGGTCGCGCACCACGCGCCGGGAGCCGAACGTCAGGTCGAAGGTCATCGAGCGGTCACGAGCCGGCGACCGCGGACGATCAGGTAACCGCCGACCGCGAGGTCGAATCCCAGGCAGACGGCCGGGTACCTGTCGGGCACGCCGTCGTTGCCGATCCAGTCGTCGCGGACCACGTCGAACACCCCGTGCGCGAGCCAGAACGCTCCGGCGATCTGGGTCAGCCCCACGGCGCTCTCACGCCGGAACAGATAGCCGCCGGCGACGATGAACGGCAGGCCGACCGCGACCTCCAGACCGGCTTTGGCCGCATCGCCGTCGATCAGGGCGAAGGCCGCGTAGACCAACGGCAGCGCGATGAGCGCGAGCACGAGGATGCGTTCACCCCGCACGGCGCGCGCCGCGGCGATCGTGACGATCGCACCGACGAGGCCGACCGCGATCTCGAGCAGCACGTCAGTCGTCCTCGGCGAGCAGTTCGGCGGACTCGGAGTCCTCGGGTGGGGCGTCGGGGCCGACGGCGTCGTCGATCTGCTCGTTGATGTAGCGCAGGACCTCGGCGACGGTCGCCACGACCGGCACGGCCAGCAACGCGCCCGTCACGCCGAACAGCGAGCCACCCGCCGTGACGCCGAGCAGGACGATGGCCGGGTGCAGGTTCATGTTCTTGCCCTGCAGCATCGGCGACAGCACATTGCCTTCGAGCTGCTGGACCGCGATCACGATGACGAGGGCCCATACGGCCTCACCGGTGCCGTTCGTGACCCAGGTGACGAGCACGGCCAGCGCACCGCTGACGAAGGCGCCGACGATCGGGATGTAGGCGGCGAAGAACGTCAGGACGGCGAGCGGGATCGCGAGTTCGACGCCCAGGATCATCAGGCCGGCACCGATGATGACCGCATCGATCATGGCGACCAGGGTCTGGGTGCGGATGAAGCCACCCAGGGTGGCCCACGCCCGGCTCAGGACCTCGGTGACGTGCTCGCCCGCGCGGCGGCCGCCGAGCGTCGCGGCCCAGGGCAGGAACTTGTGGCCGTCCTTGACGAAGAAGAACGTCAGCATCAGCACGACGACCAGGTTCACGACAGCCGATGTGGCGGCTCCGATCGTGGAGAACACGCCGGAGCTGATGGCGGAGGCGCTGTCTTGGAGTTTGTCCTGGACCGCCTCGATCGCACGGCTGATCTGCCCGTCGGACAGATTGAGCGGTTCACCGGTGAGCCAGTCGCGCAGCTTCTGCAGACCGCCCGAAGCGCCTTCGGCGATCGCGGGTGCCTGGCCGGCGACCTGCGGGGTCAGGATCGCCACGACGCCGACGAGCACGGCGATCGCCCCGAGCACGACGGTCGCCGTCGCGAGGCCTGACGGGAAGCCGCGGCGGCGCAGCCAGGATGCGGGAGGTTCGAGCACCGTGGTGACGATCAGAGCCATGGCGACCGGGAACACGATGACCCAGATGTGCCCGATCATCCAGCCCAGCACGAACGCGGCCGCGGCGATCGCCACGATCCGGATCGCCCAGCGCTGCATGCCGCCGAACGCGTCGTCGATCACCGCTGCCCGGTCGCGGACCTGCTTGTTCTCGCTCACGCGTTTCAGAGTAGGCCACGGCCTAGTGGGTGAGACGCCAGTCGACCGGTTCGGCGCCCTGTTGCTCCAGCAGCGCGTTCGCCCGGCTGAACGGCCGCGATCCGAAGAATCCCGAATGCGCCGACAACGGGCTGGGATGGGCGGACTCGACGACCGGGGTGGCGCCGAGCATCGGTTTGAGGTTGCGTGCGTCGCGGCCCCACAGGATCGCGACCAGGGGCCCACCTCGCGCCACGAGTGCGCGGATCGCCTGTTCGGTGATCGCCTCCCAGCCCTTGCCGCGATGGCTGCCGGACTGTCCGGGCCGCACGGTCAGCACCCGGTTGAGCAACATGACACCTTGGCGACTCCACGGCGTCAGATCACCGGATTCGGCCGGGGGGATGCCGAGGTCGGTCTCGAGTTCGGCATAGATGTTGGTCAGGCTGCGCGGGATCGGCCTGACGTCGGGCGCGACGGAGAACGACAGGCCGACCGGGTGGCCCGGCGTGGGATACGGATCCTGGCCCGTGATCAGGACCTTGACCTCGCTCAGCGGCTGGGCGAACGCACGCAGAACGTGCTCGCCGGCCGGCAGGTAGCGACGGCCCGCGGCGAGCTCGGTGCGGAGGAAGTCGCCCATCCGGGCCAGGTCGTCGGCCACGGGCGCCATCGCGTCGGCCCAGTCCGGTGCCATCAGCTCGTGCAACGGTCGCTTCACGCGGGGCTCTCCTCTGGAGCTAGGGCGGTGCGGGCCAGAACGCCGGCGAGCACGCATCCGGCAATCGGCACGACGAAAGCCGTCGTGAGTGGAACCCAGCGGGTCAGGATGCCGATGATCGCGGGTCCGGCGAGCAGGCCCAGATACCCGGCGCTGGTCACGCGTGCCATGTAGAGCCCGGCGTTCGCGGGGTCGATCCGTCCGGCGGCGCTGAAGAACTGAGGGATGCAGCCGGCCAGCCCGATGCCGAAGACGCCCCAGGCGGTGATCGCGATCCATGGTTCGGGCGCCAGCGCCGCCCCGGTCAGGGCTGCGGCACCGATCAGTGCCGCGACCTGGACGTAGGCGGCCGAGCCGATCCGTGCGACGACGCGGTCGGCCAGTAGGCGCACCACGGTCATGGCGGTCGAGAAGGCCCCGAACGCCCACGCGGCGGTGGCCTTGTCGGTGCCGAGATCGTCGTGCAGATGCACGGTGCTCCAGTCGTAGGCGACGCCCTCGCTGAGGAACAGGGCGAAGGCCAGGGCGGCGATCAGGACGACCTTGGGCGACCAGGGCGCGGATCCCTTGACTCGGGCCGGGCCTCCTGGCGCAGCAACCGCGGGACGGTGGAGGAGGAACGGCCGGACCGCCGTGGCGAGCACGACGCCGGCCAGGCCGCAGACGCCCAGCGTCCACCTGATGTCGACACCACGGTCGATCAGGACGCCGCCGACGACCGATGCGACGAGGCCGCCGAGCGAGAACCAGGCGTGGAACGCGCTCATGATCGGCCGGCCATAGCCGCGTTCGACCTCGGAGGCATGGGCGTTCTGGCTGACGTCGACGAAGCCGTTCGCCAGACCGAGCGCGACGAGTGCGAGGCCCAGGGTCGCGGTGCTGGTCGCCAGGCCGGGGCCGAGCACCAGGATGCTGAGCACGCTGCACCCGATGACGGCGACGCGGCCGCTGCCGAACCGGTCGATCAGATGTCCCACGATCTGCATGCCGACCAGGGCGGAGGCCCCGAACAGCAGGATCAGGTAGCCCAGCTGCTCGGTCGAGGTGCCGGTGCGCTCCTTGACCTCGGGGATGTTGACGACCCACAGACCCAGGATGAAGCCGTTGAGCGTGAAGAACGCGAACGTCGCGAGCCGCGCTCTGCGCAGGTCGGTCATCGTCACTGCACGAGCGTATGACCCGAACCCCCGATCACCGCTGGCGAGTCACTGGTTGGCGCTCGCGAGTCACTCGTTGGCGCTGAGGAGTCGCTCGTTGATGGGAGACGCGTTGGGGGCGGTAGGGTTTCGGCCAGTGTCAGCCATCGCCGCGTACCGCGCGCTGTTGCGGATCGTCGGGCCCGCCTACATCGTCGTAGCCTTCCTCGGGCGGATTCCGCTCGCCATGAGCCAGCTCGGCGTGCTCGTGCTCGTCAGTGAGGCCACCGGACGGTACGGCGTCGCCGGTGCGGCCGCCGGAGTCATCGCGGTGGCGAACGCCGTGGGTGCTCCGGTCGCCGGATCGCTGGCCGACCGGCTGGGACAACGCCCCGTGGTCCTGGCGCAGGCGATCGCCGGCGCCGCCGGCCTGGTGCTCGTGGTGCTGGTGACCCACGAGGACGCTTCGCGGTGGGCCATCTTCGGCGCAGCGGCACTCGCTGGTGTCTCGATCCCGCAGGTCGGTCCACTGGCGCGAGTGCGCTGGCGACCGCTAACCGAGGACGTCCACGATCAGGAGCGTCTCGTCGACGCGGCGTTCTCGTACGAGGGCTCGGCCGACGAGGCGTCGTTCGTGCTCGGACCCGCCTTGATCGGCGTGCTCGCGATCGTGGCGAGTCCGGCTGGTGCACTCCTGTCGGGCGCGGCGCTCCTCGCGGTGTTCGGCACCTGGTTCGCGGTGCATCCGACCTCGCGAGTCGTCGAGGGCCACGCCGCGGTGGCCGGAACCCGGCGGGCGCCGCTGTGGACCGCCGCATTCGTCGTGCTGGTGTTCGCCCAGCTGCTGATCGGCATGATCTTCGGCAGTGTGCAGACCGGCACCACGGTGCTCGCGACCGCCGCGGGCCAAGCCGGCGCGGCCGGACTGATCCATGCCGTGCTCGGGATCGGCAGTGTCACAGCGGGCCTGGCGATCGCCGGCCTGCCCGAACGGATCCTCTACGCCACCCGCATGCTCGTGTCGGCCTGTGCCCTGCTCGTGCTCTCGGCGCCGCTCCTGCTGGTCGATTCGCTCGGCACGTTGATCGCGGTGATCGCGTTGCTCGGCTTCGCGGTCGCGCCGTACATGATCAGCAACTTCGCGCTCGCGGGCGTGCTCGTCCCGGTACGCCGCGTCGGCGCTGCGATGACGCTGCTCGCCGGGGCGACGGGCATCGGCTACGCCCTGGGAGCGGCGATCGCCGGCCGCCTCGCCGACGAGGGTGGCCACCATCCGGCGTTCGTGGTCACGGTGTGCGTCGCCGCCACCGCGGTCGTTCTCGCCCTGGTCTCGAACCGAACCCTCCGCACCGCGCGCCCCACTCCCTAGCGAACGGTCCAATCCAACCGAGATATGCGCCGTTGTCGTTGCTCTGTGGTGCTGATAAGCAACGACAACGGCGCATATCTCGGACTCCTGGGATCAGCGGAGCGGGTTGAACGCCTTCAACAGGTCGGGGGTGCTGCCGCTGATGATCTGGTCGGCCAGCAGGCGGCCGGTGAGGGGGCCGAGCGCGATGCCCCACATGCCGTGACCGCCGGCCACGTGCACGCGCGGGGTGCGGGTCGGGCCCACCAGGGGAAGTCCGTCGGCGGTGCACGGCCTCGCGCCGACCCACTCGTCGGTGCGAGCCGACCAGTCGATGTCGGTGAACATGGGTCGGGCCGCGTCGACGATGGCCTTGATGCGCCGCGGGTCGAGTGCCGCGTCGGGGGAGCGGAACTCCATCATCCCCGCCACCCGGAGCCCCTCCTCGGGTGCGCCGAGCGGCGTGCACGCGACCCGCTGGGCGGGGAAGTAGACCGGTCCCGACGGCACGTGCTCGGGGTGCACTGTGAAGCTGTAGCCGCGGCCCGCCTGAACATGATGTCTGACCCCGTGCGGGCGCGCCAGCCGGTCCAGCCAGCTGCCGTTCGCGATGACGACGTGGTCGGCCGAGATGACACGGCCGTCCGCCGCGACGACCCGTGCCGACGTCGCGTCGGCGTCGACGCGTTCCACGTCGACGTCGGCCAGGATGTGGCCGCCGGCCTTCTCGATCGCCTCCGCGACAGCGGCGACGAACCGCCCGGGATTGATGAAGCGCTGGCCGTCGAGTCTCATGCCGTGCGACACGGTGTCGCCGAACGCGGGCTCCAGCGCGTGCAGCTCGTCGCGCTCGAGCAGATGGAAGTCGGCGTACCCGCCGGTCCGGGCGACCTGATCCAGTTCGTGCAGCAGGGTCGCGCGGTCGGCCTCGGAGGTGAACGCCGCCAGGAATGGTTCGGCCGGCTTGATCGGCTCGACGAGACCGTCGCCGGCCAGATCGTCGTAGGCGTCGAGCGCATCGGCATTCGCCTGGTTGAACACCCGCATGGCGCGCTCCCAGCGTCCGGGGGTGCAGTGCCGAGCGAAGGCCACCAGCCAGCGCCAGAGCCGGGGATCGAGGCGGACCGGCACGTAGACCGGCGATGACGGGCTGAGCGCCGCACGCACTCCGGTAGCGAGGATCGCCGGTTCCGGCAACGGCAGGGTCAGAGCCGGCGCGAGCCAGCCCGCATTGCCCCAGGACGAGCCGGCCGCGACGCCGGTGCGGTCGACCACCGTGACCTGGATCCCCGCACGCTGCAGGTACCAGGCCGTCGACAGGCCGACCATGCCGGCCCCGACCACGACGACGTGCTCGGGGGGCGGCGACGACTGCGCCATGTGCGCCTCCTGTTCGAAGAATTCCCTTCAGGATCGTCAATCGAGCGAGATCTGTCGAGATGATCGAAGATCATTCGCTTTCGTATGGTCCAATCGAGGCTGGGCGAACAAATCACATCGAGGAGACGCCGTGCCGAAGGAAGTTCTCGACGCTGTCGACCGGCGGATCGTCGACGTGCTGCGGGCACACGGCCGGCTGCCGAACAATGCTCTGGCCGAGCGAGTGGGGGTCGCGCCGTCGACCTGCCTGACCCGGCTGCGGTCACTGGTCGATCGCGGAGTCATCTCGGGCTTCCACGCGGAGGTCGAGCCGGCCTGGATCGGCTGCCCGATCGAGGCCATGATCGCGGTGCGGATCCGCGGCGAGCACCGAGCGGCAATCGAGGGTTTCTTCGCCGAGGTGTCCGCGATGGAGCCGGTGCTGAACGCCTACTACCTGGCCGGCGCCGACGACTTCCACTTGCACGTCGCGACGGCGGACACCGAGGCGCTACGCGAGTTCGTCACCGACGTCCTGAGCACCCGCCCCGAGGTCGCGCGCACCGAGACCAACCTGATCTTCGCCCACCGGAGAGGAGGCCGTGGCGCCTCCGGCTGAGCACGTGCACCTCCGGTCACTCAGGACGGCGGGAAATCGTCCCGGTTGATGAACACGTTGGCGTTGCCCGGTACCTCGATCGTCAATCGCCCGCTCGCGGGAACGATCACCTGGTGGATCTTGCTGCCACCGGCGGAGGAGACAGTGTAGTAACGCAGCCGACCAGGGGTGAACCACGCCGGTGTGACGATGGTTGCCGCATCACGGCTCTCGAAGGAGAACTGATACATCGACGCGTCCCTGAGCTTGGTCAGCTGCTCGGTTGTCGTGCGGTGCACCGAGACCGACCAGTCCCATTGGCTGTACGACTTGGCAGTCGAGCCGTAGGCGATACGCGAGGGCGTCTGGGGGTGGGCGAACCGGTCCATCAGCATCGGCACGTACTCACGCAGGTCCTGGGCCCAGTACGGGAAGGTGTGAGTGCCGAACAGGTAGTTGTCGAAGTGGCGAGCGATGCCGAGGCTCTGCAGGTACGAGGCCATCGAGAGCGTCGACACGTGGGTCAGCGTCTCGATCGCATTGCCCGACAAGCCGCCCCAGAGATTGGTCACCGAGTCGTGCTTGCCCGGAATTCCGGCCGCAGTCCACAGCCCGATCTGCATGCCGCGCAAGTTCTCCGCCAGCGTGCCCGGATCGTGGCCCTGCCAGTGAACGGCGTTCGTGATCGGGCTGCCGAGGATGGTGAACGGTGGCTTCTTGTTCAGCCCGACGGTGATCCCTTCGATCACCAGGCTCGCTCCCGTGCGCACGAGGAAGTTGCGGAAGATCTCCGGCGCACCCGAGAACGACGCGACCGACGCGAACATGTCGGGGTGCAGGACGGCACCGTGCATCGCCCCGTAACCGCCTTGTGACAGTCCCGCGATCGCGCGGTGATCACGGTCGGCGAGCGTCGGGAAGTTGTGGTCGATCCAGCCGATGACCTGCTCGTACTGGAACGTCTCCCACTGCGAACCGCCGCCCTTGCCGCGATTCCACTCGTTGTTGAAGAATCCGCCACCGTCGCCGTCGTAGCCGGCCTCCGGCAGCACCAGGATCAGGTCCTTGTCGGCCGTCGTCGCCAGCGCGTCGCCGCTGGTGATCCAATCGGAGGGGCGGCCCGCCGTGCCGTGGTACAGATACAGCACCGGATAGCGGGTCGAGGAGCTCGGGTCGTAGCCCGTCGGCATCACCACGCGAATCCGTACGGGTTTGATCAATGCCGCCGTCGACACGGTGTACTCGGTTTGACGAGCGTCGATCACGTTGGTGTCGACGACCGTCAGTCCGTTGCTGTTGTCAGGCGTTGCGGCGTTGGCGACCGAACCGGGGCTCACCAAGGCGGCGGTCAAGAGCAGCGTTGCAATCACACGGCGTGTCATGGTGGCTCCTTAGAACGTCTGGACAAGATAGCGTCCATTTCGTCCGTTGATGCGAGAAACGCGTGATTGACTCTCCCGCCCCAGGCGCAGGGCTTGGGAGGTTGATCAGGGGTAGAGGACGTGGAAACGTTCGAGCACGATGGGCATCTGCTCGTCGAAGCCGTGATCGTGGACGGCGTGCTCGGTGAAGAACGTGCGGTGCACCTCGCGCCAGTAGGCCAGGGTCAAGTCCCCTTCGCCCTCGAGGCGGGCGTGCTCGGCGTCCACGTCGGCGAACGGGACGACCTCGACCCGACCCACCTCGATCAGTGCGCGCGGATGGCCGCGGCCGTCCAGCACGATGCTCAGGTCGCCGACCGCCGGGAGCACCTCACCGTCGGCCTCGTAGTCCCACTGCGCTCCTGCGGTCGCGGTCTTGGTGCCGTCGAGCACCAGCGCGAGCAGGGCGTCGGCCTGCTCGGCGGTCGCGCCGAACGCCCAGGCCGGCGGGGCCAGCACCTCGGCCGAGTACGTGCCGAGATATCCCGGCACCGGGTTGATGCGCAGCCGGTGGTGCACCAGCTCCCAGAACGCCTCGATCTCCTCCGGATCGGCGTTCACCGCGGTGCCGCCGACGATCGCTCAGGGTGTGGCGGCGCGGCGATGAGGGCCGAACTGTTCACTCGCTGACACTTGTTCATCGGCTCAGCCTGTCCAGGAAGGCGATCAGCAGGGCCTCGCGCAGCGCTGGTGGTGCGACGTCGAGTAGGGCGTTGACCGGGGCCATCCGGTCCGGGACCTGCACCTCGCCACTGCCTCCACCCAGTCCGGCGAGCGTGAGGAGCCCGTCGAAGGCAGCGTCGTCCAGCATGGCCGGATCGATGGCTGCCGCGGCCGCACGCAGCTCCTCGTCGACTCCGATGGGGCCGGCGGCGACCGCCTCGGCCACCGCCTCGCCGAGTGCCGTCAGCAGATCGGGCACCGACGCGGCCGTGGCAGCACACATCGTCAGGTGCAACGACGGGGCGAGGTCGCCGAACGACATCTGGGGCTGGACGAACCAGCCGCGGTCGAGCATCAGGTCACTGATCGTGAAGACATCGCAGGTGCCGTCGGTCTCGACCGTGACCAGCGACGAGTCGGGGCTCGCCACCAGGTGCAGGGGTGCGATCGACGACAGTCCGGCGACCAGGGTGTCGACGCCGTCGAGGGTGCGGGACACCAGATCGCGGTAGCCGTCGCGGCCGATCGTCTGCACCACGGCCCACGCGGCGGCGAGCGGCCCGCCGGACTTGGTGGACTGCATCGTCGAGTTCAGCATCGTGTAACCGGGCCAGTCGGCGCTGGCGAAGAACTGGGCTTTCCGCAGCTCTGGGGTCGCGTGCAGCAGTAGCGAGACGCCCTTCGGTGTGTAGGCGTATTTGTGCAGGTCGGCCGAGATGCTGGTGACGCCCTCGACGCGGAAGTCCCACGGCGCGACGTCACGACCCAGCTCCTCGGCCCAGGGCAGCACCCAGCCGCCGATGCAGGCGTCGACGTGCAGGCGCAGTCCGCGTCTCCTGGTCTCGGCGGCCACCTCCTCCACCGGGTCGATCACGCCATGCGCATACGAGGGCGCCGACACCGCGACGAGCACGACATGCCCTTCGTGTTCGTCCATCGCCTCGGCCATCGCGACCGGATCGGCACGCTGGGTCACCGGGTCGACGTCGACAGCCACCCGCCGCACGCCGAAGTAGTGCGCGGCCTTGTGGAACGCCGCGTGGATCGTGGTGGGCACGATCATGACCGGATCGTCTACTCCGGTGTCATCGCGTGCGGTCTGCACGGCGAGCAGGATCGACTCGGTTCCACCCGACGTCACGCTGCCGACCGCGCCCGCGCCATGGAACAGGTCGCGGGCGAATCCGACCAGATCACGTTCCATGGCCAACAGGCTCGGGAAGGCGGTGGGGTCCAGGCCGTTGCTCGAGGCGTACATCGCCAGCGCCCGGCGGCCGACCTCGTCGGCATCGGCCAGCCCCGAGTCGTAGACATAGGCCAGCGTGCGGCCGCCATGCGTGGGCAGGTCGTCCACCCGCAACTGCTCGAGCCGGGCCAGGATGTCATCGGGACTCACAGGTTGACCTTCTCATCCAACCCATACCGAGGCAGGAACAGCAGGCTGAGCGCCACGAGCGCGGCGGGCAGCAGCCCGAATCCGATGCGGATCGCCCAGGCCGTCGCCGACGACTGCGTGACGTCGACGCCGGCCGTCGACGACTCGTAACCACCCAGCGCGATGACCACGGCGAACACGGCAGGACCGAGCGCCAGGCCGAGCGTCTCACCCGCCGTCCACACACCCGTGTAGACGCCGATACGGTTCTGGCCCGTCATGGCCGCATCGTGCGCGGCGGCATCGGGCAGCATCGCCATCGGGAACACCTGGGCGCCCGCGTAACCGATGCCGGTGAGCCCGGCGGCGACATACAACAGCACCGGGGTCCCGACGGGAGCCGCGAAGACCAACGCCATCCCGGCGGCCATCACCAGAGAGGCCGCGGTGTAGCCCGATCGTTTCGTGCGCGTGGCACTCCAGCGCTCCCAGAGCGGGGTGACCAGCAAGGCAGGCCCGACGAATGCTGCGAACAGGACCGTGGCGGCGCCCTTCGAATCGAGCACGTCGTCGGACATGTAGGCCACCCCGGCCAGCATCGTGCCGACCCCGAGCGCCTGGAGCACGAACGTGATCAACAGGGCGCGGAAGTCCCGGGCCCGCGCGACCAGGCGCAGCTGTTCACCGAACGTCCCTTCGGCGGTGTCGACCCGGTGCTCCGGGGCGCCCCGGGTGCCGCGCCAGGCGCCGATGACACCGACCGCGATGATCAGGCCCACGTACACGCCCATGGCGCGATGGCCCGCGACCTCGTCGTCGAAGGTGTCGACCACCATCGGTGCGGTGGCACCGGACAACAGGATCGCCACGGCCAGCACCACGACGCGCCACGTCATCAGGCGCGTCCGCTCGGTGTAGTCCAACGTCAGTTCGGCCGGCATCGCGACGTACGGAACCTGGAAGAACGCGTAGGCCGTGGCACACGCCAGGAACAGCACCACGACATAGGCGGCCGCGATGCCCGACGGCGACGTCGGGCCCGCGAACAGCAGCGCGAAACAGGCGGCCAGGGCCAACCCTCCGCGCAGCAGGAACGGCCGACGGCGACCCGACGGCGACGACGACCGGTCACTGATGCGACCCGCCACAGGATTCAGGAGCACGTCCCACGCCTTGGGGGCGAACACGATGATGCCGGCCACGAAGGCGGCGACCCCGAGGACGTCCGTCAGGTACGGCAGGAGCAGCAGACCCGGCACCGTGCCGAACGTCCCGGTCGCGACGCTGCCCATCGCGTACCCCCGGCGAACTCCAGCTGAGAGCGGCGCCTGCGTCATGGCGGTCACCCTAGTCCGCTGAGGAGTCACTGATTGGTGGTGAGGAGTCACTGGTTGGTGGTAAGGAGTCACTGGTTTCCGCTCGCGAGTCACTAAGTGCGCGGTCGCGAGTCGGAAAGTGCGCGGTCGCGAGTCGGAAAGTGACTGTTCGTGCGTTGTTGGTTCGTGGGTCGGAGCCGATGGGGTGCGGTTCGTGAGGATGCGTGCTTGCGGATCTTGGTTGCTTACTTCGCGGCGTGGGTTGCGTTGCGTAGCGCTCACCAAGTCACACAGATCGCACTCGCGAGCATGCACGCTACGGACTGTCGTTCGTCTCACCGGCTCGCGAGAGCGACTCTGTGACTCGTGAGCGCGACCCGCGGTCACCTCACACGTGGTCACCACACACGTGGTCACCTCGCGCGGGCTCGCGAGAGCGACTCTGTGACTCGTGAGCGCGACCCGTGGTCGCCTTCCACGTGGTCACCTTGCACGTGGTTGCGTTGGCCGGGCTCGCGAGAGCGACTCTGTGACTCGTGAGCGCGACCCGTGGTCACCTCACCCGTGGTCGCCTCGCGCCTGGATGCGTGACTGGCTGTCTAGACGGGACGGACCGTCTTGCCGTGGGGGTCGCGGACGTCGTTGAGTTCACGCAGGAACGTGGCGGCCCACAACTCGATGTCGTTCTCCATGACCTGCTTACGCATCGCCTTCATACGACGCGAACTCTCGCGCGGGCTCGCCTTGACAGCCTCCAGCAGCCGCGCCTTCAGCCCGTTGATGTCGTGCGGATTGACGTGATACGCCTGCCGCAGCTCGGACGCCGCCCCGGCGAACTCGCTCAGCACCAGCGCACCACGATCGTCGTAACGACACGCCACGTACTCCTTGGCCACCAGATTCATGCCGTCGCGCAACGGCGTCACGACCATCACGTCGGCCGCCCGGTACAACGCCGCCATCTCGTCGCGCGGATACGACGTGTGCAGGTATTGGATCGGCTGTTGGCCGATACGCCCGACATCGCCGTTGATGCGGCCCACCAGACGATTGATGTCGTCGCGCAGGATCTGATACTGCTGCACGCGTTCGCGCGACGGGGTCGCGACCTGGACGAACACCGCCTCGCCGACCTTCAGCGACCCCTCGGCGACCAGCTCGCCGAACGCCCGCAATCGCTGACGGAGCCCCTTGGTGTAGTCGAGACGGTCGATGCCCAACAACACAACCTCGGGATCGCCGAGCGAATGGCGGATCTCAGCGGCCCGAGCCTGCACGGTCGGAGTACGCGCCAGTTCCTCGAAGCCGGCCGCGTCGATCGAGATCGGATAGGCACGCGCCACGACGGTACGCCCGTCGGGCAGGTACACGGTGTCGCGGTGCGTCTTGTGGCCGACGCGCTGGCGCACCAACCGCACGAAGTTCTGGGCCGCCCCTGGCATCTGGAAGCCGACCACATCGGCCCCGAGCAGCCCCTCGAGGATCTCGCGCCGCCACGGCATCTGCTGGAACAGCTCGGTCGGCGGGAACGGGATGTGCAGGAAGAAGCCGATGCGCAGGTCGGGCCGCAGGTCTCGCAACATCTGCGGCACCAGCTGCAACTGGTAGTCCTGCACCCACACGAGCGCGTCCTTGCGAGCCACCTTGGCCGCCTTGGCGGCGAACCTGCGGTTGACCTTGACGTAGGCGTCCCACCATTCGCGGTGGAACTCCGGCGACACGACGACATCGTGATACAGCGGCCACAAGGTGGCATTCGAGAAACCCTCGTAGTACTCCTCGACCTCGAGCGTCGACAGCGGGATCGGCACCAGGTCGAGCCCGTCGTAGGTGAACGGGCGCAGCTTCTCGTCGGCGGCCCCGTGCCACCCGATCCAGGCGCCGCCGTTGCGTCGCATGACCGGCTCCAGGGCAGTGACCAGGCCGCCCGGAGACTTGCGCCAGGTCACGCCACCGTCGGTGTCGGTGATCCGGTCGACGGGCAGGCGGTTGGCGATCACCACGAAATCGGCGGTCCCGGCCATGTCTCGACCCTACCGGTCTAGTAGCGGACGCCGAGCCGCTCGCGGATCGCATCGAGCGTGCGCATGACCTCGATGGTGCCGTCGAGCGGCAGGATCTCGGACTCGGTGCGTCCTGCACGCAGGCATGCGCCCACCTCGACGATCTCGTGGAAGAGTCCGGAACCGCTGCGAGGCTCGACTGTCTCTTCGGGGCGTTCCGCCACGGCGCCGGGGGTGAACGTGAAGCCGTCGGGGTGGTGGAACTGGCCGGGGATCTCGATCCGGCCGGCGTCGCCGGCGACCGAGGCGCGGCTGTCGGACCAGGCGACCTGGCTCCAGGACAGCGAGGAGATCGCGCCGGAGGCATGGGTGAGGGTCGCCCCACCCGCGATGTCGATGCCGCGGTCGGAGAGGGCGCCGGAGGCCGCGATGTCGACGGGTGGTCCGAGCATCAGGTGGGCGAACGTCACGGGGTAGACCCCGACATCGAGCAGGGCGCTGGCGCCGAGCGACGGATCCCACAGCCGCTCTCGGTCGCGCGGGCCGACGAAGCCGAGATCGGCCCGGAGCGTGCCGAGGGCTCCGCAACGTCCGGAGCGGACCATCGCGTGGACGGCGCGGATCGCGGGATTGGTCCGCATCCACATCGCCTCGGCGAGGAACAGGCCGCGCCGGCGAGCTTCGGCGACCAGGTGCCGCGCGACTTCGGCATCGAGGGTCAGGGGCTTCTCGCACAGCACGGCCTTGCCGGCATCGAGGCAGGCCAGGACGTCCTCGGCGTGACGGGCGTGGGGTGTCGCGACGTAGACGACATCGACCTCTGGATCTGCGAGTAGTCCCGCGTAGCTGCCGTGGGCCGTGGGCCGGGAGTCCTGGCCCGAGGTGTGTTCGAGGGCGAAGGCTTCCGCGGCCGCGTGGCGACGCGACGCGACGGCGGCCAGGACCTGGTCGGGGACGAGGGCCAGATCCCGGGCGAACTTGGCCGCGATGTTGCCGGTGGCCAAGATGCCCCACCGAATGGGGCCTCGTGGATCGACGAGGCCTGGCGGGTTGACGCTAGGCACGAATCCATCATGTCAAATGACAGGCGTGTAGTTCATGTCGTACGATCGTGATATGAGTGCCGCCGAGAAGCCGACCCCCTCCTCGGGTCTCCCGGTATCAGAGACCCTGTCGGAGCGCGACCGCGAGATCTTGGCGCTCGAGCGCCTGTGGTGGCAGTACACGGGCACCAAGGAGCAGGCGATCCGCGAGAAGTTCGACATGTCGACGACGCGGTACTACCAGATCCTCAACGCCCTGATCGACCGCGAGGACGCCCTCGCGTTCGACCCTCTGCTGGTCAAGCGCCTGCGTCGTCTCCGCGCCCAGCGCCAGCGCACCCGTTCGGCGCGCCGCCTGGGCATCGAACTCTGACCCCGGCGGAAAGGGATCGGACCGTGACCGGTCATCGCAGGACTCCCAACCGTCGCGGCTTCATTCCGCCGGCGTGGGCGGTCGTCGGCACCGTCGTCGTCTGCTTGGCGGCGGCCGGATGGGTCGGCGTGCTCCTGATCAACGGCGACGACACCGACAGCGCGGGCCCGACTGTATCGGCCACCACCCCGACGCCGGTGGCCACGACGCCCAGCGCGACGCCGAGCACTGAGCCCACTCCGACCGAGCCCACTCCCGCCGACGAGACCGCGGTCGAGCGGACGGCGCCGGTGTCGGTGCTCAACAACACCACGATCGCCAATCTGGCCACGACCTACTCGCAGCAGGTGCAGCAGAAGGGCTGGACCATCTCGGGTGTCGGCAACTGGCGCGGACAGATCGTGTCGAACACGGTCTACTACCCGGTGGGGCTGGAGGACCAGGGGCGGCTGCTGGCCGACGACATGGGCATCGACCGGGTCAAGCCGAGCATCAGCCCGATGAAGTCCGACCGGCTCACCATCATCTTGTCCGGCCCGCAACAATAGTCCGGTGCCTGTGGTCAGTCCTGCCCCGATCGACGATCCGGCCGGCACCTTGCTGGCCCTCGACTTCGACGGCACGCTGGCCCATATCGTCGACGATCCGACGCAGGCCCGTGCCCACCCCGGCGCGGTGGCCGCACTAGCTCGCCTGGGCCGGGTCCTCGGCGGCATCACCATCATCACCGGCCGGCCCGTGGCGCAGGCGCTCGAGCTGGGTGGTTTCGTCGGCGTCGACGGTTTGGAGCATCTGACGATCCACGGCCAGTACGGCGCAGAGCATTGGGACGCGTCTTCAGACCGGCCGACGCCGGTCCATCGCCCTGACGGCATCGACCAGCTGGCTCGTGCGCTGCCGGGTCTGCTCGCCGCTCATGAGGCGGCCGAGGCACGCATCGAGGACAAGGGGCTCGCGCTCGCGGTGCACACTCGTGGCCTCGCCGACGATGTCGTCACCCGCCTGGCCGAGCCGCTTCGGCGTGAAGCGGTGGCCCGCGGCCTGACGTTCGAGCCCGGCCGGCAGGTGCTCGAACTGCGATCGTCCGAGATCGACAAAGGGGTCGCCTTGCGCCGCGTGGTGGCCGAGCTGAGTGCGCGCACCGTGGTGTTCGCCGGTGACGATCTCGGCGATCTGCCGGCCTTCGACGCGGTCGATGCATTGCGCGCCGGCGGGTTGCGCGGCCTGTTGGTGTGCTCTGAGTCCGATGAGCAGGATGCCTTGGTGGCCCGCTCCGATGTCGTGCTCGACGGCCCGGACGCGGTCGCTGCGTGGCTGTCGGACTGGGCCGACGCGTTGGGCGTCTGACGATGCTGCCGCACACCCGGTGGACCCGCGTCCGCACCGTCGTGAACTGGATCAACCTGAGCACGCTGCTCGGGCTGGCGATCGCTCGGCTCGGGGGTGCGCGGCTTGAGCGGCGAGGACGGGGCACCTGGATCGCCTCGGGCTATCGCTATGGATTTCCGGTCGCGTCGGCGTTCACGGTCGGCAGTGTCATCACGAGCCGTCACGACCGCCAGTACCTGCATGACCGACCGGTCCTGTTGGCGCACGAGGACCGGCATTGCACGCAGTACGCGTTCTGCCTCGGTCCGGCGATGCTGCCGCTGTACTTCGTCTCGGGGGGCGTGTCCTGGCTGCTGTCGGGTGATCACGCGTCGTACAACCCGTTCGAGCGGCTGGCCGGGTTGTCGGACGGCGGCTACCGCGAGGCCCGGTTGCGCTGGAGAGCTCGGCCCTGACCTCGGAGCGATCCCGCATACCGGAACACCTACGTCCAGGATGTGGACTGATTGGACACATCGTGAGACGCCGCTCTACTGTGGTGCCACCTCATCAAGAGGGGCAGAGGGACCGGCCCGATGAAGCCCCAGCAACCAGTCGTTCGAACGACCAGGTGCTACATCCGGCCCGCGCGAACGTCGACGCGGGAGAGATGACCAGGAGTTCTCATGACCCTGACCGCGGAACCCACGACCACACTCCGCGAAGGCGCCTTCGGTCGCGCGACCGAACTCGTCTGTCGTGAATGCGGCACGACTCGTCCCCTGGGCCCGTTCTACGCCTGCCACGAGTGCTTCGGCCCGCTCGAGATCGGCTACGACTTCGGCACCGTCACCCGGGAGCAGATCGAGGCGGGCCCATCGAACATCTGGCGCTACAAGGCGCTGCTGCCGGTGCCCGACGACATCGAGTCCAGCCCGAATCTCGAGCCCGGCTTCACCCGGCTGCTCGACGCCCGCAATCTGGCGGCCGAACTGGGACTGCGACAGCTGTGGGTCAAGGACGACAGCACCAATCCGACCAACTCGTTCAAGGACCGGGTCGTCGCCTGCGCGCTGAGCGCCGCCCGCGAACTCGGCAGCAAGGTGTTCGCCTGTCCGTCCACCGGCAATCTCGCCAACGCTGTGGCGGCCGCCGGCGCTCGCGCCGGCATCCCGACCGTCGTGTTCATCCCCAGCAATCTCGAACAGCCCAAGCAGGTCAACTCGGCGGTCTTCACCGAGAAGCTCGTGGCGGTCGACGGCAACTACGACGACGTCAACAAGCTGGCCAGTGAGATCGCCGGCGAGGAGGAGGGCTGGGCGTTCGTCAACGTCAATGTGCGGCCGTTCTACGCCGAGGGCTCCAAGACGCTCGGTTACGAGATCGCCGAGCAGCTCGGCTGGCGACTGCCGGATCAGATCGTCATCCCGGTCGCCTCGGGCTCGCAGCTGACCAAGGTGCACAAGGCATTCGGCGAGCTCATCAAGCTTGGCCTGGTCGAGGACAAGCCGTACAAGATCTTCGGCGCCCAGGCCGAGGGCTGCAATCCCGTCGCCACGGCGTACAAGGCCGGGGTCGACGCGATCCGCCCCGTCAAGCCCGACACGATCGCCAAGTCGCTGGCCATCGGCAATCCGGCCGACGGCATCTACGTCCTCGACATCGCACGGCAGACCGGCGGCGCCGTCGAGGAGGTCAGCGACGATCAGATCCGCGACGCGATCGTGCTGTTGGCGCGCACCGAGGGAATCTTCACCGAGACCGCCGGTGGCACCACCGTCGCCGTTCTGAAGAAGCTGGTCGAGACCGGGGTGCTCGACCCCGAGCTGGAGACGGTCGTGATCAACACTGGTCATGGCCTGAAGACGCTCGACGCGGTGTCCGGGTCGGTCGGCCCGTACGCCACCATCGCCCCGACTTACGACGCGTTCAGCGCGGCCGAGATCGCTTGAAGGAGCCACTGTGAGCATCAACGTCCGGATCCCGACGATCCTGCGCCCATACACCCAGGATCAGTCCCAGGTCACCGCGGAGGGCGCGACCCTCACCGAGGTCCTCGACTCCCTCGAGGCGTCCTACCCGGGCATCAAGGCGCGCGTGGTGGACGACAACGGCGCCTTGCGCCGCTTCGTCAACATCTACGTCGCCGAGGAGGACGTCCGCTTCGCCGAGGGCCTCGACACCGCCACTCCCGACGGCACCCAGATCTCCATTATCCCCGCTGTTGCCGGCGGATCCCTCTAGACCGAGCGGTCGGAGGGGCTTGCCCGGCCGTGGCCGGTGGGTCGATCGGCTGACTGAAGGCCGGGCCGGGCGTAGCCCGCGGCGGCGGGCGGGTCTCCAGGGGCGGAGGCTTCGGAGGGTCGCAGGTTTCACACGCTGGCGTGTGAAACCTGGGACCTGGGAAGCGGCGAATTCGGGCAGGGGCTGTCGCCCTCCCGCGCGGCTCGCTAGGCTCACGTCAGGCGGCCATGGCGGGTGGTCACCGAGCACGACAGGTGGGAGTGGGCGGCATGGCGCAGGGGACCGTCAAGTGGTTCAACGCCGAGAAGGGCTACGGGTTCATCGAGGTCGACGGCCAGGACGACGTCTTCGTCCATTGGTCGAAGATCGCTTCCGACGGGTACAAGACGCTCGACGACGGGCAGTCGGTGACGTTCGAGGTCGTCGATGGTCCCAAGGGACGCGAGGCGCACGACGTCGTCGGAGCCTGACGTTCTCGGTTCATCCGGGCGCGGGTGACGTGTAACACGGTGTTCATCTGACACTTGCCATGTCACATAGCCCCGTCCATACTCGCGGTATGTCTTCCTTCGTCGCAGCCGAACCGCCTCCCGTCGGGGGCGCCGCACTGGATCAGGTCATCGGTCTGAGCGTCGCTGCCGGTGTCGTGACCGTGGTCCTGATGTGGATCGCCTGGGCGCACCGCACCCACCGCATCGAGTGGTTCCAGAACCTGGGTGACCGCCTGGGCGCGCGCTTCCAGACGCCGGGATGGAACATCATCCCGACCATGTTCGTCGCCAGCTCACTGGTCGTGGCGCTGCTCGGCTTCCTCTGGGACGTCAGCCTGCACGCCGGCCGCGGACGAGACGCCGGGCCGTTGGCGAATCCGGCGCACTACCTGATCCTGTACGGGCTGTTCGCGCTGTTCGTGGCCGGCATGTCCGCCGTGGTGTTCCCGCGCGACGGGCAGAAGCCCGGCATCGCCTCGGTGCGCATCACGCGTAGCTGGTACGCACCGGTCAGCGGAATCTTCATTGCCGCCTGCGGCCTGTACGCCCTGATCGGCTTCCCGCTCGACGATGTCTGGCACCGCCTGTTCGGCCAGGACGTCACACTGTGGGGGCCGACCCACCTGATGCTGATCGGCGGGGCCGGCCTCTCGACCGCGGGCATCATCATGCTGCACCGCGAGGCCGACTTCGCCTTCGAGACCAAGGGCCTGCAGAAGCCGGCCTGGCTCGACACCGTGATGCTGTCGATGGCGTTCGGTGGGCTCCTGATCGGCCTGTCGGTGTTCCAGGCCGAGTTCGACTTCGGCATCGCCCAGTTCCGCTTCGTCTTCGAACCGCTGATGATCGCGATCGCGGCCGGCATCGCCCTGGTGGCGGCCCGGCTGTACGTCGGGCCCGGCGCCGCGATCGCCGCGGCCGTGTTCTTCCTGCTGGTGCGCGGCATCGTCGCGTTCCTCATCACCGACTTCTTCGGCCAGGCCGAGAACGTGTTCCCGCTCTACCTGGGCAGCGCCGTGCTGATCGAACTGCTGGCGATCAGCCGACTCAAGGACAAGCCCCTGTGGTTCGGCGCGGTCGGCGGTCTGGTGATCGCCACGGTCGGGTCGGTCATCGAGCTGCTGTGGGCCGAGCGCGTGTTCCAGTTCCCGTGGGCCCGGGACATGTGGGCCGAGGGCCTGGCCATGACGATCCCGGTGGGTATCGCCGCCGGCCTATGCGGCGCCCTGTTCGCGCTCGGTCTGCAGGGCCGCCTGCCCCGGCCTGTCGTCGGGCGATCGATCATGGTCGGCTCCGTGCTCGTCACGGCGATCGCGGTCGGCAACGGCCTGCACGCCACGGTGCCCAAGGACGCCTCCGCGACGTTCCAGGTCACCGAGGTCGGCACGAAGTCGGCCCCCGAGATCACCGCATCCGTCGAGCTGACCCCCGGTCTGGTCGACGATCACCCGACCTGGGTCCAGATCACCGCGTGGCAGGGCGGCGGTGAGGGCGTCGTCACCGATCGCCTGAAGCGCACGGGCGACAACACCTGGGAGTCGACCAAGCCGGTGCCGATCGGTGGCAACTGGAAGACGCTGCTGCGGGTCCAGGACGGTCGGATGCTGACCGCCGTGCCGATCTATCTGCCGGCCGACGAAGCGCTCGGTGCCGAGGAGTTGCCCACCGAGGCGTCGTTCACGCGACCGTTCATCCCCGAGATCGACATCCTGCAGCGTGAGCGCAACGACGACCACCCGGCGTGGCTGTGGGGTGCTGCGAACCTGGTGGTGCTGCTGTGCAGCCTCGGCATCGTGCTCGGCATCGGTGTCGCCGCCAATCGCATCGGCCGGGCCGTCGAGGCCGAGCTCGGTGCGGTCGACGATCGGTCGACGTCCGACGTATGACCCCTGATCTCGCAGCGTCGGAACTGTCTGGACAGCTGTATGCGCATCACGCCGCACTCCTGGCGATCCCGGCGTTCGTGCCGGCGATCGTCGTGGTCGGCGTGGTGCTGTACATCGCCCGCAAGGACCGGCGCGAGGAGCGCGAGGAGAACGAGACCCTGCGGCGGGCACTCGAATCGGAGGAGGACGAATGAAGACGAAGATCACTGCGATCGTGTTCGCCGTGGCGCTGGTGGCGGGCGGATGCAGCGGATCCGACGATGATCCGCAGCCGACCCCGACGGCCGATCAGTCGCTCGAGCAGGCGAAGAAGGAAGCCGCCGAGCGCAACGAGGCGATCGAGAAGCAGCTCAAGGACTCCCAACCGGTGATCGTCGACATCACGATCGCCAAGGGCAAGGTCACGCCGCAGGCGAAGCGGGTCGACGTCAAGGTCGGGCAGCCCGTGTTGCTGAACGTGACCTCAGATGCCGCCGACGAGATCCATGTGCATTCCGATCCCGAGCACTCGCTCGAGGTCGAGCCGAGCGATCAGCCGCTCAAGATGACGTTCACCCTCCAGACCCCCGGCCAGGTGGCCGTCGAGTCCCATCACCTCGGCGTCACGATCGTCCAGCTCGTGGTCAAGCCGTGAAGAACCACCGATCGCCAGCGCGGCGACGCCGGTGAGATGACGGACCCACTCGATCGCCGGAGCAGATCGCGATGATCCTTCCCCTGCACGGACTGGGCGGATCGACCGATCTGCCGATTCCGTTCCTGTACGCGATGGTGGGCGCCTCGTGGGCATTGACCATTTCGTTCGCGGTACTGGCGTTGGCCTGGAAGGAACCCCGCTTCACCGTCGAGGCAGAGCCGGTCGAGCGTCCGCGTCGGGCGTGGCTGGCGGTGCTGGGAGCGATCCTCGGTGCCTGGATCCTCGGGGCGCTGTTCCTCGGCCCGAACGATGGGGACAACGGCGGTCTCCAGGCGGTCTACATCTTCGTATGGGTCGGCCTGGTCCCGGTCGCGTTGCTGTTCGGACACGTCTGGCGCGATCTCTCGCCGTGGCGCACGATCCAGGCCGGCGTGGGCCGTCTGGCCAGCCGGCCAGACGGATTCTTCGCCTATCCGGCGCGGCTCGGGTACTGGCCCGCGGCGCTGGGTCTGCTCGCCTTCGTCTGGCTCGAACTGGCCTCGCCGGATCCGGGCTCGGTCGCGGCGATGTGCTGGTGGGTCGCGGTGTACGTGGCCGTCACGGTGACCGGCGGTGTGCTGTTCGGGCCGACCTGGTTCGACCGCGCCGATCCGTTCGACGTGTACTCGGCGATCGTGGCGCGGCTGTCCCCGTTCGTCCGTGACGGACGCTGGGTGGTGCACAACCCCCTGCGTTCGCTGCCGTCGGTGCCGGTGCACCCCGGTCTCGTCGCGGTGCTCGCGGTCCTGTTGGGCTCCACCGCCTACGACAGCTTCTCGGCCTCGCAGTTCTGGCAGAGCAGAACGCTGCCGGGCGGTATCCACTCGCTGACGTTGCTGGGGTTCTGTGTCGTCGTCGCCGTGCTGTTCGTCGGTGCCTCGGTCGCGACCGGTGGGGTGTCATCCCAGGTCCGCTGGCGGCTGCCGGGCCTGATGGCGCATTCGCTGGTGCCGATCGTGGTCGGCTATATCTTCGCCCACTATCTGACGTACCTGCTCGAGAAGGGACAGCTGGCGTTCTACGCCATGCTCGACCCGTTCGGTCGTGGCTGGGAGCCGCTCGGCGAACCCGGCATCTCCTACTTCCTGTCGACCCACACCTCGACCCTCGCGGCGCTCAAAGTCGGGTTCGTCGTCGCCGGGCATGTGCTCGCGGTCATCGCCGCCCACGACCGCGCGCTGGTGCTGCTGCCGAAGGCGCACCGTCTCACGGGCCAGCTCGCGATGCTCGTCCTGATGGTCGTCTACACCTTCACCGGCCTGTTCCTGCTGTTCTCCGTCTGAGCCGCTGTTCCTCTCCATCGGAGGGCTATTTCGGATGGACGTATGAAATCGGGGTCTCTAGATCGCGATCTGCTTGACCTCCGCTCGATCCGGTGGCGAGCCTGCAAGGAACAAGGCAGTGGCCCTAGGAGGTCTCATGAGCCGGAAGACCACGGTTGATAGGAGCTTTGCGCGCTCGCTCGGGCTTGTTCTTGGTCTCGCGGGCACGTTCTCGATCGGCGTGGTTCTGTCGCCAGCATTCGCAGGGTCGTACCCGGGGGCTGGAACAAGGTATTCGGGCACAGTACGTCGTGCACGATGGGGCGCGCCTCAACGAACGATACGACTGAGCGAGGTGGGTCGTTGACGAACAACTACTGGGGATGCGATGCATCGAACGCCCACAGAAGTGTTCCGCCCTTGTATCTAGGTGCCAAGGCTTACATCGTCAGTTCGGTGAACGGGAGCGTTTGCGGTGAATCGAACATCATCGTCAACGGCACGACGACGTGGACGCGCGACGCTAGCACGTCGCGTACTCGGTACACACAGGATTGCTACTACTCCGGCTATTACCGGGGGCTTGCCCAGAACTTCAGATACAGCGACGCGGGGCAGTGGTATGGGACGCAGTCGAAGCTGCCCCGAGTCGCTATTTCGCTGGTGTCCTGGTCTAGGTGCAGGAGGTACAACTATGAAGAAGAGCCTGGTGGTCGTCGCGATGATGACGGCTGTGGCGGGTTATGGCGCGGGTGTCGTCTACGCGACAGTCGACGAGACGCCCCGTCAGGCGCAGGTGGAGACCGCGCCGTACGCCGAGGATCTGCCACCTCTCAAGTTCCTCGGCAACGGCATGACGGTCGGTGAATATCGTGTGGATACGCCGCTGGACGAGCGGCCCGATTTCGTCGAGACGCGTCTCGACGGTCGAGTGGGCTACATCCGGCTGTCCGATATCAGCGACGGCTTCGTCTTCCCGTCGAATACGCCGACCGGAGAGTCGGTCGACGTCACAGACCAGATGAACGAGGCTTTGCGGCGGCAGAAGGACGTGATGGTGCAACCTGATGAGAAGGGCGAGGTCTGGGTGTCCGTCTACGATTCCGACGGCCAGACCGTGATTGGCAAGAAACTGGTGAGCTCTCGTGGCGGTTCATCGATGCCGTAGCGCTCATCATCGCGGATGTCCGAGGGGCCTCATAGAGTCGAAGACATGGCGACCGTCTACTACACAGCCACGACGCTCGACGGCTTCCTGGCGACCCCCGAGCACTCGCTCGACTGGTTGTTCGCGGTCGAGCACGGGCCCGACGTGCAGGCCGACATGGACACGTTCTACGCGAGCGTGGGTCCCCTCGCCCTGGGGTCGTCGACCTATCGCTGGGTCGTCGAGCATGAGCAGCTGCTCGACCAACCCGAGAAGTGGCGGGAGTGGTACGGCGATCGTCCGGCCTGGGTGTTCACGCATCGCGACGATCAACCGGTCGTCGAGGGCGCCGACATCCGGTTCACCCAGGCGCCCGTCGAGCAGGTGCACGCCGAGATGACTGCCGCGGCCGGTGGCAAGGACATCTGGCTGATGGGTGGGGGAGACCTGGTCGGGCAGTTCGCCGACGCCGGCCTGCTCGACCGCATCGTGGCGACCATCGCGCCGGCCACGCTGGGTGCCGGGGCGCCGCTGCTACCACGCGTCATCGGCTCCGACCGGCTGACGTTGTCCGAGGTCAAGCGTTCGGGACAGTTCGTCACGCTCACGTACGACGTTCGCTCGTAGCCGATTTCGGGGCACCTCGTTGCCGAGCGTTGATTAGCACTCGTATAGTGAGAGTGCTAGTTCTTCCCATACTGATTTCGAGGACTACTCATCCATGTCTAAGACCATTGCGTTCAACGAGGAGGCCCGTCGCGGCCTCGAGCGCGGCATGAACCAGCTTGCCGACGCGGTGAAGGTGACCCTCGGCCCGAAGGGCCGCAACGTCGTCCTGGAGAAGAAGTGGGGCGCCCCCACCATCACCAACGACGGTGTCTCCATCGCCAAGGAGATCGAACTCGAGGATCCCTACGAGAAGATCGGTGCCGAGCTCGTCAAGGAAGTCGCCAAGAAGACCGACGACGTCGCGGGCGACGGCACCACCACGGCCACCGTGCTGGCCCAGGCGCTGGTCCGCGAGGGCCTGCGCAACGTCGCCGCCGGTGCCAATCCGATGGGCCTGAAGAAGGGCATCGAGACCGCCGTCGAGGCCATCAGCAGCCAGCTGCTGGGCATGGCCAAGGACGTCGAGACCAAGGAGCAGATCGCTTCGACTGCCTCCATCTCGGCCGCCGACACCACGGTCGGCGAGATCATCGCCGAGGCCATGGACAAGGTCGGCAAGGAAGGCGTCATCACGGTCGAGGAGTCGAACACGTTCGGCCTCGAGCTGGAGCTCACCGAGGGCATGCGCTTCGACAAGGGCCACCTGTCGGGCTACTTCGTGACCGACCCGGCCTCGATGGAGACCGTGCTCGACGATCCCTACATCCTGATCGTCAACAGCAAGATCAGCTCGGTCAAGGACATGGTCCCGGTGCTCGAGAAGGTCATGCAGACCGGCAAGCCGCTGGTCATCATCGCCGAGGACATCGAGGGCGAGGCGTTGGCCACCCTGATCGTCAACAAGCTCAAGGGCACGTTCAAGTCGGTCGCCGTCAAGGCTCCCGGCTTCGGCGACCGCCGCAAGGCCATGCTGGCCGACATCGCGATCCTGACCGGTGGCGAGGTCATCAGCGAGGAGGTCGGCCTCAAGCTCGAGAACGCCGATCTCACGCTGTTGGGCACCGCCCGCAAGGTCGTCACCACCAAGGACGAGACCACGATCGTCGAGGGCGGCGGTTCGGCCGACCAGATCGCGGGTCGCGTCAACCAGATCAAGGCTGAGATCGAGAACAGCGATTCGGACTACGACCGCGAGAAGCTGCAGGAGCGCCTGGCCAAGCTGGCCGGCGGCGTGGCGGTCATCAAGGTCGGCGCGGCCACCGAGGTCGAGCTGAAGGAGCGCAAGCACCGCATCGAGGACGCCGTTCGCAATGCGAAGGCGGCCGTCGAGGAGGGCATCGTCGCCGGTGGCGGCGTGGCTCTGGTGCAGGCCACCACGGCGGCGTTCGAGAAGCTCTCGCTCGAGGGCGACGAGGCCACGGGTGCGGCGATCGTCAAGGCGGCCGCTTCGGCCCCGCTGAAGCAGATCGCGGTCAACGCCGGCCTCGAGGGCGGCGTCGTGGCGGAGAAGGTCGCCGGCCTCGCTGCCGGTCACGGCCTGAACGCGGCCACGGGCGACTACGTCGACATGATCGCCGAAGGCATCATCGACCCCGCCAAGGTGACCCGGTCGGCTCTGCAGAACGCGGCCAGCATCGCGGCCCTGTTCCTGACCACCGAGGCGGTCGTCGCCGACAAGCCGGAGCCGGCGGCTCCGATGGGCGGCGCTCCCGACATGGGCGACATGGGCGGTATGGGCTTCTGACCCACGCATCACGACGCCCCCGCACCCCTTCCGGGTGCGGGGGCGTCGTCGTCCCGGTCCCCATGGCCCGCGAGTGGCGCAACTTTGCTCGCTGACGGATGCCAGATCAGGGAAAGTGCGCCACTCGCGTTCACTCGTGCGCCACTCGCGGAGATGGGCTGGGGTGGATCTGGCAGGGTGTGGAGGCATGAAGCTTGGACTGCAGCTGGGGTACTGGGGCGCACAGCCGCCCGCCAATCATGCGGAGCTCGTCGCGGCGGCCGAAGAGAACGGGTTCGACGCGATCTTCACCGCCGAGGCGTACGGATCGGACGCCTTCACCCCACTCGCGTGGTGGGGCCGCGAGACGTCGCGTGTGCGGCTCGGCACGTCGATCGTCCAGATGTCGGGTCGCACACCCACCTCGATCGCGATGCATGCGCTGACGCTGGACCACCTGTCGGGCGGGCGGATGATCCTGGGCATGGGCGTCAGCGGCCCGCAGGTCGTCGAGGGCTGGTACGGGCAGGAGTTCGCCAAGCCACTGGCCCGGACCCGCGAGGTGATCGACATCGTCCGCCAGGTGCTGGCCCGCGAGGCCCCCGTCGTCAACGACGGTCCTCACTACCCGCTGCCGTTGACCGGCGACCGGTCGACCGGACTCGGCAAGCCGCTGAAGTCCATCACCCACCCGCTGCGCGCCGACATCCCGATCTGGCTCGGTGCCGAGGGGCCGAAGAACGTCGCGCAGACCGCCGAGATCGCCGACGGCTGGATCCCGCTGTTCTACACGCCGCGGTCGGCCGGCATGTACGCGGAGTGGCTCGACGAGGGCTTCGCGCGACCCGGCGCCCGTCGATCGCGCGACGACTTCGAGATCGCGGCCACTTGCCATCTGCAGATCACCCGCAGCGCCGAGGAGAAGTCGGCCGTGATGGACTTCCTGCGGCCCGTCATCGCGCTGTACATGGGCGGCATGGGCGCGGAGAAGGCGAACTCCCACAACCGCGTGTTCGGGCGGGTGGGCTATGAGGATCTGGCCGCCGAGGTGCAGCGCCTCTACCTCGACGGGCGCAAGGACGAGGCGGCGGGACTGATCCCGGACGACCTGGTCGACGAGCTGCACATCATCGGCAGCGAGGACGAGGTGCGGGCCAAGGTCGCCGCCTGGGAGGACACCGGCGTGACGACCCTGCTGCTCAGCTGCGGCAGCGCCGAGGAGATCCGCACCATCGCAGGGCTGCTGGCGCCGACGTCCTGACCGTGATCGCGGTCACATCGGCTGCGTACACTCGGGCCATGGGCCGTAGTAACGACCTCGCGATGCCTCCGGGCGCCGACCCGGCGGCGTTGACGCGCCACCTGGAGGCTGCGCACGATGCGTTCGTCGCCAGCGGACAGACCGATCCGGGTCTGCGGCGGGTCGTGGCCGACTCGTGGCGCCGCAGTATCGAGGGCGGCCTGGACCCCGAGGCCGCGCTGGCCGCGATCCGACTCGACGACGATGCGCTCGAGGACATCAGAGCTGCGCACCCCCTGGCCGCCGCGATGCCGGTCATCCGGCGACTGCTGGTCGAGAGTGCGACCGACGCCGGGCTCCTGGTCGCCGTCAGCGATGCTGCGGGGCAGTTGCTCTGGGTCGAGGGATCGCCGTGGCTGCGCGCCCGCGCCGAAGGCATGCATTTCGTCCCGGGGGCCGACTGGAGCGAGATTAGCGCCGGCACCAATGCGCCCGGCACGGCGCTCGCGCTCGACAGCCCGGTCCAGATCTTCGGCCCCGAGCATCTCGCCCGCCACGTCACGCCGTGGAGCTGTTCGGCCGCACCCATCCACGATCCCGACACCGGAGCCGTCCTCGGTGTCCTCGATGTGACCGGCGGCGACGAGGTCGCCACACCCCAGGGCCTGACCGTCGTGCGGGCCACCGTCGCGGCCGTCGAGGCCGAGTTGCGGCTGACCCGCCTCGCGCCGACGCCGCACGTCAGCACCACGATCGACGTCGAATGGACGAGTCCGACGCTCGACGTCCTGGGCCGTCACGGCGCCGAACTGCGGTACGGCAGCACGTCGAGCCGGCTGAGCCTGCGGCACAGCGAGCTCCTGCTTCTGCTCGCCGAGTCCGGCGACGGCTACTCGGCGGCCGAGCTGGCCGTGGCGCTCAACGACGACGAACAGGCCGAGGTGACGGTACGGGCCGAACTGTCGCGCCTGCGTTCGGTGCTCGGGCCCGTCGAACTCGCGTCCCGTCCCTACCGACTGGAGACAGGGCTCGACACCGATGTCACCCGCGTGCGCGATCGCCTGAGCGAAGGGCGGTTGCGCCAAGCCGTCACGTTGTATCGCGGCCCGGTGCTCCCGCAGTCGACGGCGCCGGGCGTCGAGCAGTTGCGCGACGAAGTTCACATGGCGCTGCGCTCGGCGTTGTTGGCGTCCGATGGCGCCGATGCGCTGTTGTCGTTCGCCGACACGCCCCATGGGCGCGACGATCTGGAGATCTGGGAACACACGCTGCGCGTGCTGCCCCACGGGTCACCGCGTCATGCCCAGGTCGCCGCGCATGTCGCGCGGCTCGATACTGAGTTCTCCTGTTAGGCGCGGTGCTTGCCGGTGCCCTTGGCCGGTCGCATCGACCATCCGGCGGACACGACGAGTGCGATGACCACGACGGCCGCGCCCGCGACGGCGTAGATCATCGGATCTCCCCTCGGTGACGCGGCGCCGGCACGCGGCGAGCCCGCCGGGTGACGTCGAACATCATGAGCGCGACCCCCGCGCCGATCAGAATCATCGAGACCATCTCAGCCCTCCTCGACTCGTGTGTTGGTGATGAGACGGGCCGGACAGGCCGCTATGACGCGAGTCGGCGGCACGATCCGGCGGGCGTGCCGCAGGGACGGCCCGATTGCAACGTCGGGGCAACGGCTGGGCAACGAGCCTGTGATTACGGTCACGTTCGTTCAGACCACCCGAAACCGAGATCGGAGCTCATCATGAGCGTCTACGCACAGCCCGGGACCGAGGGAGCCGTCGTCTCCTACAAGCCCCGCTACGACCACTGGATCGGCGGCGAGTACGTCGCTCCGGCCAAGGGCCAGTACTTCGAGAACGTGTCGCCGGTCAACGGCAAGGTGTTCTGCGAGATCGCTCGTGGCACCGCCGAGGACATCGAGGCGGCACTCGACGCCGCGCATGCGGCCGCACCCGCCTGGGGGAAGACATCGCCCGCCGAGCGCGCCGTCATCTTGAACAAGATCGCCGACCGCATCGAGCAGAACCTCGAGATGCTCGCGGTCGGCGAGACCTGGGACAACGGCAAGCCGGTCCGCGAGACCATGGCCGCCGACCTGCCGCTGGCCGTCGATCACTTCCGGTACTTCGCTGGGGCGATCCGTGCTCAGGAAGGCCACCTGTCGCAGATCGACGACGACACGGTCGCCTATCACTTCCACGAGCCGCTGGGCGTCGTGGGCCAGATCATCCCGTGGAACTTCCCGTTGCTGATGGCCACGTGGAAGCTGGCACCGGCCCTCGCGGCGGGCAATGCGGTCGTGCTCAAGCCGGCCGAGCAGACACCCGCATCGATCATGCTGCTGATCGACCTGATCGGCGACCTGCTGCCGCCCGGTGTGCTCAACATCGTCAACGGCTTCGGTGCCGAGGCCGGCGCACCGCTGGCGTCGAGCAGTCGCATCCGCAAGATTGCATTCACCGGTGAGACCACGACCGGGCGGCTGATCATGCAATACGCGAGCCAGAACCTGATCCCGGTCACGCTGGAACTGGGCGGCAAGAGTCCGAACATCTTCTTCGAGGACGTCGCGAACGCCGACGACGCGTTCTACGACAAAGCCCTCGAGGGCTTCACCATGTTCGCGCTCAACCAGGGCGAGGTCTGCACCTGTCCGAGTCGTGCCCTGATCCAGAACTCGATCCTCGAGCAGTTCCTGCCCGCGGCGACCGAGCGCACCAAGAAGATCGTGCAGGGCAATCCGCTCGACACCGACACCATGATCGGTGCCCAGGCGTCCAACGATCAGCTCGAGAAGATCCTGTCGTACATCGACATCGGCGTGCAGGAAGGCGCTCGTGTCATCACCGGCGGCGAGAGGGTCGATCTCGGCGGCGATCTGTCGGGCGGCTACTACGTGGCGCCGACGATCTTCCAGGGCACCAACAAGATGCGCATCTTCCAGGAGGAGATCTTCGGCCCGGTCGTCTCGGTCACCGGATTCGACGACTACGACGACGCGATGAGCATCGCGAACGACACGCTGTACGGCCTCGGCGCCGGGGTCTGGTCACGTGACACCAACACGGCCTACCGTGCCGGGCGCGATATCCAGGCCGGCCGGGTGTGGACCAACTGCTATCACGCCTACCCGGCGCACGCTGCGTTCGGCGGTTACAAGTCGTCCGGCATCGGCCGCGAGAACCACGCGATGATGCTCGACCACTACCAGCAGACGAAGAACCTGCTCGTCTCGTACTCACAGAACGCGCAAGGATTCTTCTGAGCCGGAGGCTCGTGCTTCGTCTGATCGACCGGCGGTGGTCCGGCCCCCGGCGGGTCGGGCCACCTGCCCTTCTTCCACCTTCCAGGAGGTCGTCATGACCGTGTCACGTGTCGACGTCACCGACGACGCGGCCGCGTTGCTGCGCGAGTTGCGCACCACTCACGGGCAGCCGCTGATGTTCCACCAGTCGGGCGGATGCTGCGACGGCTCGGCGCCGATGTGCTACACCCAGGGCACGTTCCTGACGGGTGCCTCCGATGTCCATCTGGGCGATCTGGACGTCGGCCTGACCGAGCCGGTCCCGGTCTACATCTCACGGGAGCAGTTCGCCTACTGGTCACACACGCGCATCACGATCGACGTGGTGGCCGGCCGCGGCGCCGGCTTCTCGATCGAAGGCCCGACGGGGCACCGCTTCATCATTCGGTCGCGGATCTTCACCGAGGACGAGACCGCCGATCTGGCCGAAGTGACGTGACCCAGATCCTGGTGACTCGCGAGTAACCGGTTGTTACGCTGCCGCCCATGGGCGAGCTCGCGTACACGCTGAAGGTCTTCCGGCAGATCGGTCTGATCGCGCCGACCTGGCCGCACCGCGCCATCGGTGCGGGGATGCAGCTGGTCAAGTGGGGTCCGGGATTCCCGTCCGGCATGCATGCGTGCGCGAAGCGGTTCCCGAACCAACTCGCCATCATCGACGACGCGGGCCAGATCACCTGGCGTGAACTGGCCCAGCAGGTCAACCAGCTCACGTATGCGCTACGTGATCGTGGCCTCCAGCCGGGCGACTCGGTCGCGCTGCTGGCGCGCAACCACCGCTACATGGTGATGGCGATGATCGCGATCATGCAGCTCGGCGGCCGGGTCCTCCTGCTGAACACGATGGCCAGCCAGACCCAGCTCGGCGAGCTCGCCAAGCGCGAGTCGGCTCGGCTGGTCATGCTCGATGAGGAGTTCCTGCCCGTCGCGGCCGACGTGCCGCGCGACGAGGTCGTGCTGACGTGGTCCGACACCGGCCAGACCGACGTCCCGGCCGTCGAGGAGCTGATCCGCGATCGCCCCCCAGGCGCCCCCAAGGCGCCGGTGAAGCACGGCAGCGTCGTCATCTTCACGTCCGGTACCACCGGCCTGCCCAAGGGCGCCAAGCGCGAGGAGCCTCAGGACCTCAAGCCGTTGGTGTCGTTCTTCGGCGCGATCCCGTTCAGCGGCAACTCCACGATCGTGCTCGCCTCGCCCCTGTTCCACTCCTGGGGACTGATCAACTTCGGATTCGCCCTGTCGACCGCGCCGACCTACGTGTTGCGCCGCCGGTTCGATCCGGCCCAGGTGCTGCACGACATCGAGCGCTACCGCGCCGAGGTGCTGGTCGTGGTGCCGCTGATGATGCAGCGCCTCGTCGACGCCGATCCCGAGGTCATCGCGCGCACCGACGTGTCGTCGCTGCGCATCACCGCCTCGAGCGGATCGGCGCTCGCCGGCGATCTGGCCACTCATTTCATGGACACGTTCACCGACTCGGTCTACAACTTCTACGGCGCCACCGAGACCGGCTGGGTCACGATCGCCTCGCCCGAGGACCTGCGCGCCGCGCCCGGCACCGCCGGGCGCCCCCCGTTCCGCACGCAGGTGCGGATCCTCGACGCCGACGGGCGCGAGGTGCCGCAGGGCGAGACCGGCGTCATCCATGTCGGCAACGACATGCCGTTCGGCGGCTACACCGACGGCAACACCAAGTCATTCGCCGACGGCCTGATGAGCACCGGGGACCTGGGGTACTTCGACGCCGACGGCCGTCTGTTCGTCTCCGGTCGTGACGACGACATGATCATCTCCGGTGGAGAGAACGTCTTCCCCCGGGAGCTGGAGGACGCCCTGATCGAGCATCCGCAGGTCGCCGATGTCGTGGTGACCGGGATCCCCGATCCGCAGTGGGGCCAGTGCCTGGCTGCGTACGTCGTGGTCCGTGAGGGCGCGACGCTCAGCGAGGGCGAGGTCGTCGCCTACGCCAAGGAGCGGGTCGCGCGGTTCGCGGTGCCGCGGCGCACGATGTTCCTCGAGGAGCTGCCGCGCAATCCCACCGGCAAGGTCATGAAGCGCGAGCTTCCGGCCTTCGACTGACCAGACCCGGCGGAACGGCCCACTACTCTGACGACGTGGAGATCGCCTACGCGCCGAAGCCGGACGGTCGACCCGACCCGGGCGAGGTCGTGTGGACCTGGGTGCCGTACGAGGACGACCCGTCTGAGGGCAAGGACCGCCCGGTGCTGTTGATCGCTCGCCAGGGCGACGGGCTGATCGGGCTGATGATGACGTCGAAGGACCACGACCGCGACGAGGAGCAGGAAGCTCGCGCCGGCCGCTTCTGGTTCGATGTCGGCGCCGGACCGTGGGACCCGCGCGGACGACCCAGCGAAGTGCGGCTCAACCGGCTCATCCTCGTCGACCCGCACGACATCCGGCGAGAAGGCGCCGTGCTCGACGAACCCCGCTTCGACGCCGTCGTCGCGGCCCTGCGTCCCTACCTGCAGCCGAGCGCGCCGTGAAGCGCGTCGTCGACCGGCTCGACCGGTTCCAGCGCAAACACCCGGTCGTCGGGTTCCCGCTCGCGGTGATCTACAAGTACTTCGACGACCAGGGCGCCTATCTCTCGGCGATCATCACCTACTACGCGTTCATCGCGATCTTCCCGATGATGCTGATGGGCTCGTCGATCCTCGGCTTCGTACTCGACGGCAATCCCGACCTGCGCGACCGGCTGCTGGACTCGGCTCTCAGCCAGTTCCCGATCATCGGCGACCAGCTGGGCCGCCCCGAGGGCCTGACCGGCAGCCCCACCGCGATCGCGATCGGCGCGATCGCGGCGATCTACGGCGCCATGGGATTGGGCCAGGCGGCGCAGAACGCCGCCAACATCGCCTGGTCGGTGCCGCGCAACAGTCGCGCGAACCCGTTCCTGATGCGCTTTCGCAGCCTGGTGCTGCTGAGCATCGCGGGCCTGGGCATCCTGGCCCTGGCCATCGTCTCGTCGCTGCTGGCCAATCCGGACTCGTTCGGCACCGAAGTCGAGGATCGTCTGCGCTGGATCATCCGCGGTCTCGGCTTCTGCCTGACCGTCGCGATCTTCGTCGGCCTGTTCCGGCTGCTCAGCCTCGGACGCGCGGGCATCCGGTCGGTGTTCCCCGGCGCGTTCGTGACGGCGCTGCTGTGGCAGGGCCTGCAGTGGGTCGGCAACACATACGTCCGCAACGTGATCGGCAAGGCCAGTCAGATGAACGGCACGTTCGCCCTGGTCCTGGGCCTGATCGCGTTCATCTACATCGCGGCGATCATGGTCGTGCTCGGGCTCGAGCTGAACGTGGTGCTACGCCGCAAGCTGTATCCGCGCGCGCTGCTGACCCCGTTCACCGACAACGTGATCTTGACCAGTGCCGACCAGAAGGCATACGCGGCCTACGCCAAGTCGCAACGGCACAAGGGGTTCCAGACCGTGGTCGTGACGTTCGACGAGAACCGGACCGGTGATCTTCCGAAGGTCGAGACGCTACCTCGGGAGTCCTCCGACTAGGCTGGTCGTTCAAACGACCAGCGATCGCGAAGGTGACGACATGCCCACGGGCAAGGTGAAGTGGTACGACGCCGAGAAGGGTTTCGGCTTCCTCAGCCGTGAGGGCGGCGACGACGTGTTCGTGCGCGCCGATGCGCTCCCCGAGGGCGTCACCTCGTTGAAGTCCGGCATGCGTGTCGAGTTCGGCATCGTCTCAGGCGCCCGAGGTGATCAGGCACTGCAGGTGCGCGTGCTCGATCCCGTCGGCTCGGTCACGCGCAATCAGGCCAACGCCCGGCGCAAGAAGCCCGAGGAGATGGTCGTGATCGTCGAGGACCTGATCCGCATGCTCGACGACATCGGCGAGGCCTACCGCCACGGCCGCCACCCCGACCGCAAGACCTCCAAGCCGGTCGCCCAGGTGCTGCGCGCCGTCGCCAACGAACTCGAGCTCTAGCCCCCGCTGGCGAGTCACTCGTTGGCGCTGAGGAGTCACTGGTTTCTGCTGACGAGTCACTTAGTTCCCGCTGGCGAGTCACAAAGTGCGGGGCGGGGAGTCGGAAAGTGGCGGTTCGCGAGTCGTTTGGTTCGTGGGGTGGGACTCGACGGTTTCTCGGCTGGGTGAGGTTGCGTGGCCGCGGCGCCTACGCCATCTCACGTCACGGCTTGCTTGCGTTGCGTGGCGCTCACCAAGTCACACAGTTCGCACTCGCGAGCATTCAGCCTGCGGACTGTCGTTCGTC
>Ga0182737_1000193_pt1 | contig 106773 bp, 107 predicted proteins | sample eDN5th30CBELigOP_FD_128878 | JGI IMG/M metagenome (GOLD analysis project Ga0182737, IMG submission 128878) | Enriched Organic Plus compost microbial communities from Emeryville, California, USA - eDNA 5th pass 30_C BE-Lig OP (version 2) (version 2) ... | reverse complement strand
CGGTCGCCGGGGCGCACGGCAAGACGACGAGCGCGGGCATGATCGTCACGGCGCTCATCGAGGCCGGGCGGGCGCCGAGCTTCGTCAACGGCGGCGTCATCGCGGGCGTCGGGACCTCGGCCGAGTACGGGGACCCCGGCCTGTGGGTGATCGAGGCGGACGAGTCGGACGGGACGTTCCTGCTCTACGACACGGCGGTCGCGCTCGTGACGAACGTCGACGCCGACCATCTCGACCACTACGGCACGGCCGAGGCGTTCACCGACGCCTTCGTGCGCTTCGCCGACGGCGCCGCGGAGGCGGTCGTCGTCTCGGGCGACGATCCGGGGGCGGCTCGCGTCCGCGGCCGGATGCGCACGGCCGCGCCGATCGTCGCCTTCGGCGAGCGGCCGACGAACGACATCGTGGTCGCCGGCGTCTCGACGGAGGGACCGGTGTCGTTCACGCTGTCCCACGCGGGGACCGAGCTCCCGGTGCGGCTCGCCGTCCCCGGGCGGCACAACGCGATCAACGCCGCGGGCGCCTTCGGCGTGCTGCTGCGCCTCGGCCTGACGCCCGAGGAGGCGGTCCGCGGGCTCGAGGCCTTCGCCGGCACGCAGCGGCGCTTCGAGCTGCACGAGACGGTCGACGGCGTGCGGGTCTACGACGACTACGCGCACCACCCGACGGAGGTGGAGGCGGCGCTCGCCCAGGCGCGCTCGGTCGCCGGGGAGGGGCGCGTCATCGCCGTCCACCAGCCGCACCTCTATTCCCGGACCCGGCTCATGGCCGACCGCTTCGCGGAGGTCTACGAGCGGCTCGCCGACCACACGGTCGTGCTCGACGTGTTCGGGGCGCGGGAGGATCCCGAGCCGGGGGTGACCGGCGCGCTCGTGGCCGAGCGCTTCCGCGACCCGAGCCGGGTCGACTTCATCCCCGACTGGCAGGCGGCCGCCGAACGGGTCGGCGCGCTCGCCCGGCCCGGGGACCTCGTCATGACCCTCTCCTGCGGGGATGTCTACCGGATCATCCCGCAGCTCGTGGCCTCGATCCGGGCGGCGGCCGATGAAGCGACCTGAGGGCTTCGACAAGGTCCCGGCGCCCGGGAAGGAGCGCCGCGCCGCGGGGAGCACCTCGGCCCCTGGGCGCCGCCCCGCGAATCCCTCGGTCCCCGAGCGACCCTTCGGCAAGCTCAGGGACCAAACCGTCGAAGGGCCGCGCCCCCCGCGCCCCCGCAAGCCCCCCAAGGACACCTCCGTCCGCGATGCCAGGCGGGAGGCGCGCGCCGCGGCGGCGCTGCGGCGGCGCTACGAGAAGCAGGAGATCAAGCGGTTCACCCGCCGTCAGCGCGCCCGGCGGATCGCCGTCGGCGTGACGCTCGGCGTCGTGGGCGCCGTCCTCGCGCTCGTCCTCGTCGCGATCTTCTCGCCGATCCTCGCGCTGCGCACCGTCGTCGTCGAGGGGACCAGCCGGGTCGACGTCGCGGCGGTCCAGGAGGCCGTCGAGTCGCAGCTCGGCACCCCGCTCGCGCTCATCGACTACGGGCGGATCGACGCGGCGCTGCGCGGGTTCCCGGTGATCCGCAGCTACACGACGGAGACGATCCCGCCGGGGACGATGGTCGTGCACGTCACGGAGCGCGAGCCGGTCGTGACGATCGCCTCGCCGGCCGGGGACTTCCTGTTCGTCGACGCCGCGGGCGTGACCGTCGAGCGCTCGCCGGCGCGGCTGGAGGGGGTGCCGCTGGTGACGCAGTCGGGCACCTCGCTCCCGAACCCGGCCTTCGACGCCGCGGTCGAGGTGCTGCTCGCGATGCCCGGCGAGCTGCGCACCCAGATCGACACGATCGACGCGAAGACCCGCGACGACGTGTGGCTCACGCTCGCCGGCGTCCCGCAGGCGGTCAAGTGGGGGAGCGCGGACGACTCGCTGACGAAGGTGCGGCTGCTCGAGATCCTGCGCACCAACTTCGGCGGGACGCCGGGCGTCTTCGACGTGTCGGCGACGTCGAACGGCATCTTCCGGCCGTCCTGAGCGGCGCGCGGATTCCCGACACGCGGCGCGGCTCCCAGGCGACTCAAGGGGAGCGACTTACTCTCGACCGCAGAAATCCTCAACCGAGGTGAACATTATACCTCAACTAGAGGTTGAAGGTTGTAGCGCAGGAGCCCAGCGCAGGATCGGAGTCCGGCAGTGTCAACGAACCAGAACTACCTCGCGGTGATCAAGGTCGTCGGCGTCGGCGGCGGCGGCGTGAACGCCGTCAACCGGATGATCGAGCTCGGGCTGCGCGGCGTCGAGTTCATCGCGGTCAACACGGACGCCCAGGCGCTGCTGCTCAGCGACGCCGACGTGAAGCTCGACGTCGGCCGCGAGCTGACGAAGGGCCTCGGCGCGGGTGCCGACCCCGAGGTCGGGCGGCGCGCCGCGGAGGACCACGCGGAGGAGATCGAGGAGGCGCTGCGCGGTGCCGACATGGTCTTCGTCACGGCCGGGGAGGGCGGCGGCACCGGCACCGGCGGCGCGCCCGTCGTCGCGCGCATCGCCAAGTCGATCGGCGCGCTGACCGTCGGCGTCGTCACGAAGCCGTTCTCCTTCGAGGGCAAGCGACGACTGCAGATGGCCGAGAACGGCATCGAGCGGCTCAAGGAGGAGGTCGACACGCTCATCGTGGTGCCGAACGACCGCCTGCTCGAGATCTCCAACCGCGAGATCAGCATGCTCGAGGCCTTCGCCACCGCCGACCAGGTGCTGCTCGCCGGCGTCCAGGGCATCACCGACCTCATCACCACCCCCGGTCTCATCAACGTCGACTTCGCGGACGTCAAGTCGGTCATGTTCGGCGCTGGCGCCGCGATCATGGGCATCGGCTCGGCGCGCGGCGCCGACCGCGCGATCAAGGCGGCCGAGATCGCGGTCTCCTCGCCGCTGCTCGAGGCCTCGATCGAGGGCGCGCACGGCGTCCTGCTCTCCATCCAGGGCGGCTCGAACCTCGGCATCTTCGAGATCAACGACGCGGCGGAGCTCGTCAAGCAGGCGGTGCACCCCGAGGCGAACATCATCTTCGGGACCGTCATCGACGACCAGCTCGGCGACGAGGTCCGCGTCACCGTCATCGCGGCGGGCTTCGACGGCGGCGAGCCGGCCAAGCGGCCGCACGTCGTCGCCGAGCCCCGACGCGAGGCGACCGCGATCCCGGGCACGACCGGCGAGCTCTCGCCGGCGGTCGCGAGCGCGGTGGTCGCGGCGCGCACCTCGGGCGAGCAGCCGAGCCTGGTGCCCGACGCCGACCGGCCGGCCGCGGCGTCGCCCGCCTCCGGCGAGGGCGATCGCGAGCCGACGCTCGTCACGACGCCGAGCGCCTTCGACGACTTCGACGACGAGGGCGGCCTCGACGTCCCCGACTTCCTGAAGTAGCCGGGGTCCGGTCCCTCTGAGCGAGTCACCCCGCCCTCGGTCCCTGAGCGCCCTTCGACAGGCTCAGGAGCCGCGCAGCGAGTCGAAGGGCGCCCCGCTCGAGGAGCGCCTGGACGCCATCCGCTCCGAGCTGCCCGCCGGCGTCACGCTCGTCGTCGTCACCAAGTTCCATCCGGCCTCGCTGGTGCAGGAGCTGCACGCGCTCGGCGTCCGCGACTTCGGCGAGTCCCGCCACCAGGAGGCGGCGGCCAAGGCCGCGGCCCTGGTCGATCTCGAGCTCCGCTGGCACTTCGTCGGGCAGCTGCAGTCGAACAAGGCGCGCGCGGTCCGCGAGTACGCCTCGGTGCTGCACTCCCTCGACCGCCCGTCGCTGCTCGCGGCGCTCGCCGATCCGGAGGCGCGCCCCATCGACGCGTTCATCCAGGTCAACCTGACCGAGGACCCGGCCCGCGGCGGCGTGCGGCCCGAGGGGCTCGCCGAGCTCGCGGAGCAGGCGCTGGCGACCCCGGGCGTGCGGCTCGCGGGGCTCATGGCCGTCGCCGGGATCGGCGCGGACCCGGCCCGCGAGTTCGCCCGCGTGCGCGAGCTTCGCGACCGGGTGCTGCGGCCGATCGCGCCCGACGCGGCGGGCCTCTCGATGGGCATGTCGGGGGACTGGCGGGCCGCGATCCGCGAGGGCGCGACACACCTGCGGATCGGCACGGCAATCACGGGAAACCGCCCGGACCCGGCATACGCTCGGACCTGAACCGAAGGTTGAAGGAGGGCGTCATGGCCAATCCGTTCCGCAATGCGATGGCGTTCCTCGGCCTCGTGGAGGAAGAGGAGTACGAGGAGCACCCGGCGCCCCAGCAGCGCGCGCAGGCTCCCGCCCCCGTCCCGAGCGCCCCGCAGCCGGCGCCCAGGGCGGCGGTCACCCCCATCCGCCGCGCCCAGCACAAGACGGCAGACATGAACGAGATCCTCACGGTCCACCCCCGCGCCTTCAAGGACGTCAAGACCATCGCCGAGCACTTCCGCGACGGGGTGCCGGTCATCATCAACATCTCCCAGATGTCCGACGCGGAGGCCCGCCGCCTCATCGACTTCGCCTGCGGCCTCGCCGAGGCGCTGTACGGGCGCATGGAGCGCGTGACGGGCAAGGTCTTCCTGCTCTCGCCCGCGCACGTCGCGGTGAGCGGCGACCAGGCGGACGCGAGCGACGACGTCGACGCGTCGTTCTTCGCGTAGCGTCCGGCTCGGACCGCCGGCCGGGGCGCGCTCCGGCGTGTCTCGGAGGCTGTCCCGTCTAGGCTCTTCTCGTGGTCGTGGTCCAGGTGCTCCTGCGCATCGTCCACGTCCTCCTCATCGTCTACCTGGTGCTGCTCTGGGCGCGCATCGTGCTCGAGCTGGTGCAGGCGATCAACCGCCAGTGGCGCCCGCGCGGTGTCATGCTCGTGGTGTGCGAGATCGTGTACACGCTCACGGATCCGCCGATCAAGGCGATCCGCCGGGTCATCCCGCCGCTGCGGCTCGGGCCCGTCGCGATCGATCTGTCGGTCATGATCCTCATGCTCGCGATCATCGTGCTGATGTCGGTCATCGGCGCCTTCCTCGCGGTCGGGTGAACGGCGGGCGAACGTCCTCCCGGGGCCTCCCGGCGACCATCGGCTAGGCTTCATGCGTCCCGGCCCCCATCCCTCGGGTCTAGGATTTGTTCACCCTGACGGTGAGGTTTAACGAGCGAGGTGACGCAATGGCCCTGACGCCGAACGACGTGCTGAACAAGCAGTTCCAGACGACGAAGTTCCGCGACGGCTATGACCAGGACGAGGTCGACGACTTCCTCGACGAGGTGCTCGCCGAGTTCCAGCGCCTCATCGCCGAGAACGACCAGCTCAAGGCGCAGCTCGCCTCGGGCGGGTCGGGGAGCGCCCCGGCCGGCGACTCGGGCGAGGCCGAGAGCCTGCGCGCGCAGCTCGCCGACGCGCAGGCGCAGGTCGCCGCGATCAGCGCCCAGCTCGCCGAGTCCCAGCAGGCGCTGCAGGCCGCTCAGCAGCAGGCCGCGGCCGGCTCGAACATGCTCGACGGCATGAACTCGGCCGAGTACCTGCAGCTCGCCCGCCGCGTGCACGAGGAGCACGTCCGGGAGGGCGTCGCGAAGCGCGACGCCGCGATCGAGGAGGGCGAGGCGAAGGCGGCCCAGCTGCTCGCCGACGCCCAGGGCCAGCGCGACCAGCTCATCGGCGAGGCGCAGGCGCAGGCGCAGCAGCTCACCGCCGATGCCCAGACGCAGGCCGACACCGTCGTCTCCGAGGCGCAGGCGAAGGCCGAGCAGCTCGTCAGCGAGGCGCAGGCGCGGCGCGAGCAGGAGATCGGCACGCTCTCGGAGGAGGTCGCCGCGCTCACCGCCGACCGCGACGCGCTGCAGTCGAGCGTCGACCAGCTCAAGGAGTTCGAGCGCAGCTACCGCAGCTCGCTCAAGACCTACCTCGAGACCCAGCTCGGCGAGCTGCAGGCCTCGGGCATCGAGCTGCCCGCCACCGGCGCGGTCGCCGCGTCCGTCCCGGCCCCGGAGTTCCCGGCCACCGCCGAGACCCCGGTCCCGCCCTTCGACCCGCCGGCGCCCGCGTTCGACGCGCCGAGCGTCGAGCCGGCGGTCGATGCTCCCGAGCCGCCGTCCTCGCCCTTCGAGCCGCAGTCGTCCTTCGCGGCGCCCGACACGGCGTTCTCGGTCCCGGAGGTCCCGGAGTCCTTCGAGGTGCCGCCGGTCGCCGACGACGCGGTCGAGACCACCGGCTCGATCAGCTGGCAGGCCGGCGCCTCCGAGGAGGAGGTCACCCTCACCGAGGTGCCGCAGATCGGCTCGTCCGCCTTCGAGATCAGCGTCGACCCGGAGGACGGCACGACCGGCTCGACCGGCGTGACGTACGAGATCCCCGAGGCGCCGATCTCCGCCTTCGGCGACGGCCAGCCGCCGGTGCCGCCCGTCCCGCCGGGGTACCAGGGCGGCGACCGGCAGCAGAACCCGTCGGCCGGTCTTGGCGGCGACTGAGCCGCAGCCGGCCGCTGCGACCGGGGAGGCCCGAGCGCGTCCGCGGCCGGGCGTCGTCGCGCTCGTCCTCGGTCTCGCCGTGGCGATCGTCGGCATCGATCAGCTCGCCAAGTACCTGGTCGTCGCGAATCTCCAGGAGGGCGTGACCGTCCCGTTCGTCGGCGAGCTCGTCCAGCTCCACTTCGTGCGCAACGCCGGCGCGGCGTTCTCGCTCGGCGTCGGCGCGACGTGGCTCTTCGCGATCGTGGGCGCGCTCGTCGCGGTGTTCATCATCGTGTTCATCCGGCGCATCCGCTCGATGGCCTGGGCGACCGTCTTCGGGATGCTGCTCGGCGGGCTGCTCGGGAACCTCCTCGACCGGCTGTTCCGCGAGCCGTCGTTCGGCCAGGGCCACGTCATCGACTTCATCCAGCTCTGGGGCTTCCCGGCGATCTTCAACGTCGCCGACGTGGCGATCACCTTCTCCGTCGTCATCCTGGTGCTCCTCACGCTCATCGGCGTCGGGCTCGACGGCCATCGCGCGCGGAAGGCGGGCGGCGCCGACCCCGTGCACCCGATGCCCGACGAGTCCGGGAGCCGACTCGGTGGCGGGGATGGCGCAGCGTAGCCTCCCGGTCCCCGACGGCCTCGACGGCCAGCGGGCCGACGCGGGCCTCGCGAAGCTGCTCGGCTTCTCGCGGACCTTCGCGGCCGAGGTGATCGAGGCCGGGGGCGCCGCGCAGGACGGCGCGACCCTCGGCAAGTCGGACCGGCTCCGCGCGGGCGCCTGGCTCGAGGTCGACTGGACGGAGAAGGCCGAGCCGACCGTCGTGCCGGAGCTGGTCGAGGGGCTCTCGATCGTCACCGAGGACGACGACCTCGTCGTCGTGGACAAGCCGGCCGGCGTCGCCGCGCACCCCTCCCTCGGCTGGGAGGGCCCGACCGTGGTCGGCGCGCTCGCCGGGCTCGGACGGCGGATCTCGACGAGCGGCGCGGCGGAGCGCCAGGGCGTCGTCCACCGGCTCGACCAGGGCACCAGCGGCCTCATGGTCGTCGCGAAGAGCGAGCGGGCGTACACCGACCTCAAGCGCCAGTTCCACGACCGGCTGGTCGAGAAGGTCTACCACGCGCTGGTCCAGGGCCACCCCGACCCGCTGGCGGGGACCATCGACGCCCCGATCGGCCGCCACCCGTCGTCCTCGTGGCGGTTCGCGGTCACGGCGGACGGGAAGCCGGCCGTGACGCACTACGAGACGATCGAGGCCTTCCGCGCCGCCTCGCTGCTCGAGATCCACCTCGAGACGGGTCGGACGCACCAGATCCGGGTGCACATGGCGGCGCAGCGCCACCCCTGCTGCGGGGACGCGCTCTACGGCGCCGACCCGGTCCTGAGCGCGCGCCTCGGCCTCGACCGGCAGTGGCTGCACGCCCGCCGGCTCGCCTTCGCCCATCCCGAGGACGGCCGCCGGATCGCGTTCGAGTCGCCCTATCCGGCCGACCTTCAACACGCGCTCGAGATCATCTCCGCCGACTGACCGCGCGTGGTGCCGCGGTCGTCCGAGGCTCTGCCTATCCTCGAAGCGTGGCATCCGGCGACTCCTTCGTGCACCTGCACGTGCACACCGAGTACTCGATGCTCGACGGCGCCGCACGCGTCGGCGAGCTGCTCGACGAGGCGGTCAAGCTCGGCATGCCGGCCATCGCGATCACCGACCACGGGAACAACTTCGGCGCCTTCGACTTCTGGAAGCAGGCGAAGGCACGCGGCATCAAGCCGATCATCGGCACCGAGGCGTACCTGACGCCCGGCACGCACCGCTCCGACAAGTCGCGCGTGCGCTGGGCGGAGGGCGAGGGGCTGAACGCCGACGACGTCGGCGGCGGCGGCGCGTACACGCACATGACGATGCTCGCCGAGACGACGGAGGGCATGCACAACCTCTTCCGGCTGTCCTCGCTGGCGAGCATCGAGGGCACCTACTTCAAGCCGCGGATGGACCGGGAGCTGCTCGCGCGGTACTCGAGAGGGATCATCGCGACCACCGGCTGCGTCGGCGGCGAGGTGCAGACCCGTCTGCGACTCGGGCAGTACGAGGAGGCGCGCGCGGCGGCGGCCGAGTTCCAGGACATCTTCGGCAAGGAGCACTTCTTCGCTGAGGTGATGGACCACGGCATCGAGATCGAGCGCCGCACCCAGGCCGAGCTGATCCGGCTCGCGAAGGAGCTGTCGATCCCGCTCGTCGCGTCGAACGACCTGCACTACACCCACGCCGGCGACGCCGGCGCCCATGCCGCCCTGCTCTGCGTCCAGTCCGGCTCGACGATGGACGACCCGAAGCGGTTCCGCTTCGAGGCGGACGAGTTCTACCTCAAGTCGGCCGCCGAGATGCGCCACCTGTTCCGCGACCACCCCGAGGCGTGCGACTCGACGCTGCTCATCGCCGAGCGCTGCCAGGTCGACTTCGACCCGCAGGAGGGCCGCTACATGGCGCGGTTCCCGGTGCCGGAGGGCGAGACGGACGTCAGCTGGTTCCGCAAGGAGGTCGAGCGCGGGCTGCTCGAGCGCTACCCGGACGGGATCACCGAGCGGATCCGGCAGCAGGCCGACTACGAGATGGACGTCATCGTCTCGAAGGGCTACGCGAGCTACTTCCTCGTCGTCGCCGACTTCATCAACTGGTCGAAGCGCAACGGCATCCGGGTGGGTCCGGGCCGCGGCTCGGGCGCCGGCTCGATCGCCGCCTACGCGATGCGGATCACCGATCTCGACCCGATCGAGAACGGCCTCATCTTCGAGCGCTTCCTGAACCCCGAGCGCGAGTCGATGCCCGACTTCGACGTCGACTTCGACGACCGCCGCCGCGGCGAGGTCATCAAGTACGTGACGGAGAAGTACGGCACCGACCACGTCGCGCAGATCGTCACCTACGGCACGATCGCGGCGAAGCAGGCGCTCAAGGACGCGGCCCGCGTGCTCGGCCACCCGTTCGCGATGGGCGACAAGCTCACCAAGGCGATGCCCGACCCCGCGCAGGGCCACCACATGCACCTCGCGGACGTGCTCGACCCGAAGGCGGAGCGCTACCACGAGGCCAAGGACCTCCGCGACATCATCGAGTCGGATCCCGAGGCCCGCACGGTCTTCGACACCGCGGTCGGGCTCGAGGGGCTGAAGCGCCAGTGGGGCGTGCACGCCGCCGGCGTCATCCTGTCCAGCGAGCCGCTGCTCGACGTCATCCCGATCATGCGCCGCGAGCAGGACGGCCAGATCATCACCCAGTTCGACTACCCGGCCGCCGAGGCGCTCGGGCTGGTCAAGATGGACTTCCTGGGCCTGCGCAACCTGACGATCATCGACGACGCGCTCGACAACATCGAGGCGAACCGCGGCACCCGTCCCGTGCTCGAGGAGCTGCCGTTCACCGACGAGGCGACCTACCGGCTGCTCGGCAGCGGCGAGACGCTCGGCGTGTTCCAGCTCGACTCGGGGCCGCTGCGCTCGCTGCTGCGGCTCATGCGGCCCGACAGCTTCGGCGACATCTCCGCGGTCATCGCGCTCTACCGCCCGGGTCCCATGGGCGCCGACTCGCACACCAACTACGCGCTGCGGAAGAACGGGCAGCAGCCGATCACGCCGATCCACCCGGAGTTCGCCGAGTCGCTGCACGACATCCTCGAGGAGAGCTACGGCCTCATCATCTACCAGGAGCAGGTCATGGCGATCGCCCAGCGCGTCGCCGGGTACACGCTCGGACAGGCCGACCTGCTCCGCCGCGCGATGGGCAAGAAGAAGAAGGAGATCCTCGACAAGGAGTTCGAGCCCTTCTCCGCCGGCATGCGCGCGAACGGCTACTCCGAGGAGGCGATCACCAAGCTCTGGGAGATCCTCGTCCCGTTCTCCGACTACGCCTTCAACAAGGCGCACTCCGCGGCGTACGGCGTCATCTCCTACTGGACCGCCTACCTCAAGCAGCACTACCCGGCGGAGTACATGGCCGCGCTGCTGACGAGCGTGGGCGACAAGAAGGACACCATGGCGATCTACCTCGCCGAGTGCCGCCGGATGGGCATCCGGGTGCTGCCTCCGGACGTCAACGAGTCGGTCGGCTTCTTCAGCGCGGTCGGCGACGACATCCGATTCGGCCTCGGCGCCGTGCGCAACGTCGGCTTCGGCGCGGTCGACCAGATCAAGGCGGCGCGCGAGGAGCACGGCGCCTTCGCCTCGTTCCACGACTTCCTGCGCAAGGTGCCGCTGCAGGTGACGAACAAGCGGACCGTCGAGTCGCTCATCAAGGCGGGCGCCTTCGACTCGCTCGGCGCCTCGCGGCGCGCGCTCTACGATATCCACGAGGACGCGGTCGAGGCGGCCGTCTCGCTCAAGCGCAACGAGGCGAGCGGCATGGTCGGCTTCGACTTCGACTCGCTCTGGGACGAGCCGGAGCAGGTCGTCGACCAGGTGCCCGAGCGCCCCGAGTGGGCGAAGCGCGACAAGCTCGCCTTCGAGCGGGAGATGCTCGGCCTCTACGTGTCCGACCACCCGCTCGCCGGGCTCGAGCGGCAGCTCGCGAAGCTCGCCGAGACGTCGATCGCCGAGCTCCTCGCCGACGAGAACGTGAAGGACGGCTCGCAGACCAGCATCGCGGGCCTCGTGACGAGCGTGCAGCACCGGGTCGCGCGCACGAGCGGCAACGCCTACGGGATCGTCACCGTCGAGGACTTCGGCGGCGAGGTGCAGGTGATGTTCCTCGGCAAGACGTACACGGAGTTCCAGCCCGTGCTGCAGGAGGACTCGATCGTCGTCGTCCGAGGCCGGATCAACGCCCGCGACGACGGCAAGGTGCTGCACGCGAACTCGCTGACGGTCCCGGACCTCGCCGGTGCCGGCGCCTCGGACACCGCGCCGCTCCCGCTCACCGTGACGATCCCGGAGCAGCACGCGACGACGGAGGTCGTGCAGTCGCTCGGGGACATCCTGATCCGGCACGAGGGCGACACCGAGGTCCGGCTGCGGCTCGTGCGGGACGGCTCGGCGCGCGTCTTCGAGCTGCCCTACCGGATCACCCGCAGCCAGGGCCTGACGGGCGAGCTGAAGACCCTCCTCGGCGCCAACTGCCTCGCGTAGCCGGTGGTTGAGGAGGCCCGTCGGGCCGTCTCGAAACCACCACCCCGGTACGCTCGACTCTCGTGATCCAGACCATCGACCTGCGCGGCGAGACCCTCACCCCGCAGCGGCTCCAGTCCGCCGTCCCGCGCGCGAAGGTCGACGTCGCCGAGGCCGCGGAGGCCGCCGGGGAGCTCGTGGCGGACGTCCGCGAGCGCGGCATCGTCGCGCTCGTCGAGCAGGCGCGCCGCTTCGACGGCGCCGACCCGGAGCACCTGCGGGTCCCGGCCGCCCAGATCGAGGCGGCCGTCGCGGAGCTCGACCCGGCGGTCCGCGAGGCGCTCGAGGAGGCGATCCGTCGGGTGCGGGCGGCGACCGCCGCGCAGGTGCCGGCGGAGCAGGTCACCGAGCTCGGCCCCGGCGCGCGCGTCCGGCAGCGCTGGCAGCCGGTCGAGCGGGTCGGCCTGTACGTGCCGGGCGGCAAGGCCGTGTACCCGTCGAGCGTCGTCATGAACGTCGTGCCCGCGCAGGCGGCGGGCGTCCGCTCGATCGCGATCGCGAGTCCCGCCCAGCGCGAGGCGGGCGGCGCCGTCCACCCGACGATCCTCGCCGCGGCGGGGCTGCTCGGCGTCGAGGAGGTGTACGCGATGGGCGGCGCCGGCGCGATCGGCGCGCTCGCCCACGGCGTGCCGGAGCTGGACCTCGACCCGGTGGACGTCATCACCGGCCCCGGCAACGTCTACGTCGCCGCCGCGAAGCGGGTGGTGCGCGGCGTCGTCGGCATCGACGCCGAGGCGGGTCCGACCGAGATCCTCGTCATCGCCGACTCGAGCGCCGATCCCGCGCTCGTCGCGGCCGACCTGGTGAGCCAGGCGGAGCACGACGAGAACGCGGCCGCGGTCCTGGTCACCCCGTCCGAGGAGCTCGCCCGCGCCGTCGAGGCCGACCTCGAGGCGCGCGCCGGCCTCACCCGGCACGGCGACCGCGTCCGCGTCGCGCTCGGCGCCCAGCAGTCGGCGATCGTCCTGGTCGACGACCTGCCCGCGGCGATCGCGCTCTCCAACGCCTACGGCCCGGAGCACCTCGAGATCCAGACGCACGACGACGAGGCGGTGCTCGCCGCGATCACGAACGCCGGCGCGATCTTCCTCGGTCCGCACAGCCCGGTGAGCCTCGGCGACTACCTCGCCGGCTCGAACCACGTGCTGCCGACCGGCGGCCAGTCGCGCTTCACGCCCGGGCTCGGGGCGTACGCCTTCCTCCGCCCGCAGCAGGTCGTCGAGTACACCGCGGAGGGGCTCGGCGAGGTGCGCGACCGCATCGTCGCGCTGGCCGGCGCCGAGGACCTGCCCGCGCACGGCGAGGCGGTCGTCGCGCGCTTCGACGATCACACCCCCTGAGCGGCCCGGAGGGTAGTCTCTACGGGACATGTTCTGCCCGTTCTGCCGCCACCCGGACTCGCGGGTCATCGACTCGCGGACGAGCGACGACGGCCTCTCGATCCGCCGGCGCCGGCAGTGCCCGGAGTGCGGCGGGCGGTTCTCCACGACGGAGACGGCGACGCTGAACGTGATCAAGCGCAGCGGCGTCGTCGAGCCGTTCAGCCGGGAGAAGGTGGTCTCCGGCGTGCGGAAGGCGGCGCAGGGCCGCCCGGTGACCGACACGGAGCTCGCGGAGCTCGCGCAGACGGTCGAGGAGACGATCCGCGCGACCGGCGCCAGCCAGATCGAGGCGAACGAGATCGGGCTCGCGATCCTCGGCCCGCTGCGGGAGCTCGACGAGGTCGCCTACCTGCGGTTCGCGAGCGTCTACCAGGCGTTCGAGTCCCTGGAGGACTTCGAGACGGCCATCGCCACCCTGCGCGCCGCGCACGTGCGCTGATGTACCGCCTCCTGTTCCGCGCGGTCCTCTCGCGCCTCGATCCCGAGCGGGCGCACGGCCTCGCGCACGGGCTCATCCGGGTGCTCGGCTGGCGCGCCTGGTCCTGGGCGGTGCGCGCCGTCACGGGCCCCGCGCCCTCGCTCCGGGTGCGGGCGCTCGGGCTCGACTTCCCCTCGCCGTTCGGCGTCGCGGCCGGCTTCGACAAGGACGCCCACGCCGCGATCGGCCTCGGCGCGCTCGGCTTCGGCCACGTCGAGGTGGGCACGGTGACCGCGGTGCCGCAGCCGGGCAACGAGCGGCCCCGGCTCTTCCGGCTGCTCGCCGACCGCGCGCTCGTCAACCGGATGGGCTTCAACAACCACGGCGCCGAGGCGGCCGCACGCGTGCTCGAGCGCGCCCGCCGCCGCCGGCGCCGACCCGTGCTCGGCGTCAACATCGGCAAGTCCCGCGTCGTGGCCGTCGAGGACGCCACCGAGGACTATCTGGTCAGCACCCGGCGGCTCGCCCCGCTCGCCGACTACCTCGTCGTCAACGTCTCCTCGCCGAACACGCCCGGGCTGCGCGGGCTGCAGGAGCTCGACCTGCTGCGCCCCCTGCTCGGCGCGGTGCTCGGGGCGGCGGGCGGCGTCCCGCTGCTGGTGAAGATCGCGCCCGACATGACGAACGACCAGGTCTCGGCGATCACCCGGCTCGCGCTCGACCTCGGCCTGGCGGGCATCATCGCGACGAACACGACGGTCTCCCGCGAGGGGCTCGCGACCGAGCCGGCCGTCGTCGCCGCGGCCGGCGCGGGCGGGCTCAGCGGCCCGCCGCTGCGGGCGCGGTCGCGCGAGGTGCTGCGGGTGATCCGCCGGGAGGCGCCCGACCCGGCGTTCTGCGTCGTCTCGGTCGGCGGCGTCGAGTCGGCGGACGACGTCCGGGAGCGGCTCGCCGCCGGCGCGACGCTCGTGCAGGGCTACACGGCGTTCATCTACCGGGGGCCGTTCTGGGCCCGTCGCATCAACCGCGACCTCGCCACGCGCCCGACCTAGGCGCCACAACTAGGGGATCCGGCGGCGCAAGGAGATATCCGTCGGGATTCCTCCCCGCGCCGCCGGATCCCCTAGTTTCGGGCGGCGGCAGTGGCGGCGCGGCGACGGCGCGGGCGCCGGCTCAGTCCGGGAAGCGGAAGCGCTTCACCTGCGGCTTCGGCAGCCGCATCATGCGCAGCTGGAGCGCGCGCATCGCGGCGTACCAGCGCACCTTCTCGACCTTGTCCTCGCCGTACCTTGCCGCGAGGCGCCGGCGCACCGTGAAGCCGAGCACGACGCAGTCGATGATGACGAGCGCGAAGTAGCCCATCAGCGCGACGGTCGCGTAGGAGGACACGAACGGCAGCGGCAGGTACATGAGCACGATGACGAGGAACATCACCGGGATGACGAACTCGCCGGCGGACAGCCGCGCGTCGACGTAGTCGCGGACCCACTTCTTCTGCGGGCCGCGGTCGCGCACCGGGAGGAACTTCTCGTCGCCGGCGGCGTACCCCGCGTTGAACCGGGCGCGCTCCTCGCGGTCCGCCTCGCGCGCGCGGACCCGCGCCTCCTTGCGGTCGGCGACCACGATCGGGCGCCGGTTGGCGGCCTCGCGCTCCTTGCGCGACGGCGTCGGGCGTCCCTTGGTGTCAGACATGGCCTCATAAGATTACCCGCATGTCCGAAGGATCGGTCCCTGAGCGAGCGCAGCGAGACGAAGGGACTCCCGAACCCGTCCGCGCCGCGCTCGAGGCGGCCGTGCAGGCCGGCCTGCCCGCGACGATCGCCGAGCTGTCGCGGCTCGTCCGCATCCCGTCGGTCGCCTTCGAGGGCTTCGACCCGGCCCGCGTCGAGGAGAGCGCGGAGGCCGTCGCCGAGCTGCTGCGCGGGCTCGGCTGCTTCGAGACGGTCTCCATCGAGCGGGCGTCCCAGCCCGACGGCACCCCGGGTCGGCCCGCCGTGCTCGCCCGTCGTCCGGCTCGGGACGGCGCGCGCACCGTGCTGCTCTACGCCCACCACGATGTCCAGCCGCCCGGCGACGAGGCGGACTGGGACACCCCGCCGTACGAGCCGGTGCTGAAGCCGACCGAGCACGGCGACCGGCTCTACGGCCGCGGTACCGCCGACGACAAGGCCGGCATCATGACCCACGTCGCGGCGATCCGCGCGCTGCTGGAGACGGTCGACGACCCGGGCGTGGGGATCTCGGTCTTCGTCGAGGGCGAGGAGGAGGCCGGCTCGCTGTCGTTCAAGGACTTCATCGTCCGGCACCGCGAGGCCCTGCAGGCGGACGCCATCGTCGTCGCCGACTCCGGGAACTGGGACGTCGACACCCCGGCCATCACGGTCGGGCTTCGGGGCAACTTCAAGTTCCGGGTGACGATCCGCACGCTCGAGCACGCCTCGCACTCCGGCATGTACGGCGGCGCCGTCCCGGATGCGACGCTCGCCGCGATCAAGCTGTTCGCGACGTTCTGGGACGAGGACGGCGCGGTCGCCGTGGAGGGCCTGCACAGCCGCGTCGCGGCGGTCCCCGACTACGCCGAGTCGCGGCTGCGCGCGGAGGGCGGGGTGCCGGAGGGCGTCGCGCTGATCGGCCGCGGCGCGCCGATCGACCGGATCTGGAACCAGCCGGCGCTCACCGTCACGGGCATGGACCTGCCCTCGGTCGTCAACGCCTCGAACACCCTGACGCCGGTCGTGACCGCGGTCGTCAGCGGCCGGGTCGCACCGGGCCAGCGGGCCGCGGACGCCGTCGCCGCGGTCCAGGCGCACATCGCCGCGCACACCCCGTTCGGCGCCCAGGTCTCCTATTCGCACTTCGAGCTCGGCGACCCGTTCCTCGTCGACCCCGACGGCGAGCTGTTCCGTGCGGCGAAGGACGCCATGACGCAGGCCTGGGGCCGCGAGGCGGTCGAGATCGGCGTCGGCGGGTCGATCCCGTTCATCGCGGATCTCGTCGAGGTGTTCCCGGAGGCGCAGATCCTCATCACGGGCGTCGAGGACGCCGACTCGCGCGCCCACAGCCCGAACGAGTCGCTGCATCTCGGCGTGCTCCGCCGGGCGATCCTCGCCGAGGCGCTCCTCCTCGCCTCCTTGGGCGGGGGAGCGGCGTAGAATCGACGCATGACCGACGTGATGCTCGCCACCCCGACGACCGATGCGCCCGAGCACGGCGTCAAGCTGACCGAGGCCGCGGCCGACAAGGTCGCGCGCCTCCTCGAGCAGGAGGGTCGCGACGACCTGCGCCTGCGCCTCGCGGTCCAGCCGGGCGGCTGCTCGGGCCTCGTCTACCAGCTCTACTTCGACGAGCGGCAGCTCGACGGCGACGCCGTCGTCGAGTTCGGCGCGGGCGTCGAGGTGATCGTCGACAAGATGAGCGGACCCTATCTGGAGGGCGCCGTCATCGACTTCGAGGACACCATCCAGAAGCAGGGTTTCACGATCGACAACCCCAACGCGACGGGGTCCTGCGCCTGCGGCGACTCGTTCCACTGACCCGGTAGGGTTGACGACGTGAGTTCGAATCGCCGTCTGATGAGGTGGGCCGCACTCCCGATCGGGGTCGCTTCGGCGATCGCTCTCGCGGGGTGCACGCAGCAGGAGTTGCAGGGCTTCCTGCCGGGCGACGGGACCGACACCACGGACCACACCCCGGGCATCATCGCGATGTGGAACACGTCGTGGATCGTGCTCCTCGTCGTCGGCATCATCACCTGGGCGCTCATCCTCTGGGCGGCGATCGTCTACCGCCGCCGGCGCGGCCAGACCGGCCTGCCGGTCCAGCTCCGGTACAACATGCCGGTCGAGATCGCCTACACGATCATCCCGTTCATCCTCGTCATCGGCTTCTTCGCGTTCACCGCGAAGGAGCAGACCTCGATCGAGCAGCCGCACGACCCCGAGGTCGAGATCACCGCCTACGGCAAGCAGTGGTCGTGGGACTTCAACTACCTCGAGGGCGGCGCGATCACCGAGGCGGTGCACGAGCCCGCCGGCGTCCAGGCGCAGATCCTCGCGAACGGCCAGATCGACGGCGAGACCGTCCCGACGCTCTGGCTGCCGGTCGACCAGCAGGTCAAGATCAACCTCGCCGCGCGCGACGTCATCCACTCCTTCTGGGTCGTCGACTTCCTCTACAAGAAGGACATGATCCCGGGCAAGGACAACGTCATGTACTTCGTCCCGACGAAGGTCGGCGAGTACTACGGCAAGTGCGCGGAGCTGTGCGGCGAGTACCACTCGCAGATGCTCTTCAAGGTCAAGGTCGTCGAGGAGGACGAGTTCCAGGCGCATCTGGCGGAGCTCGCGGACGACGGCTTCACGGGTGAGCTCGGGGCCGACCTCGACCGCAACCAGAACTTCCCGGCCACCGGCACGGAGCCGGTCGCCGCGACCGAGGAGAGCTGAGCATGACCGCCACCCTCAATCCGACGACGGGGCTCGTGCCCGGCCGCAAGATCGAACGCAAGGGCAACGTCTTCGTCAAGTGGGTGACGACGACCGACCACAAGATCATCGGTCACCTCTACCTCATCACGTCGTTCATCTTCTTCCTCATCGGCGGGGTGATGGCGCTGCTCATCCGCGGCCAGCTCGCGCTGCCCGGCATGGACATCGTGCAGACGGGCGAGCAGTACAACCAGCTGTTCACGATGCACGGCACGATCATGCTGCTGATGTTCGCGACGCCGCTGTTCGCGGGCTTCGCGAACGCGCTGATGCCGCTGCAGATCGGCGCGCCGGATGTCGCGTTCCCGCGCCTGAACGCCTTCGCCTACTGGCTCTACCTGTTCGGCTCGCTCATCGCGGTCGGCGGCTTCCTCACCCCGCAGGGCGCGGCCTCCTTCGGCTGGACCGTCTACGTCCCGCTCGCCGAGTCGACGTTCTCGCCGGGCCTCGGCGGCAACCTCTGGGTCTTCGGCCTCGGTCTCTCCGGGTTCGGCACGATCCTCGGCGCCGTCAACTTCATCACCACGATCATCACGCTCCGCGCGCCGGGCATGACGATGTGGCGGATGCCGATCTTCACCTGGAACACGCTGATCACCTCGCTCCTGGTGCTGCTCGCGTTCCCGGTCCTCGCGGTCGCCGTGCTCGGCCTCGGCGTCGACCGGGTGTTCGGCGGGCAGATCTACAACCCCGAGAACGGCGGGGCGATCCTCTTCCAGCACCTGTTCTGGTTCTTCGGCCATCCCGAGGTGTACATCCTCGCGCTGCCGTTCTTCGGCGTGGTGTCCGAGATCTTCCCGGTGTTCAGCCGGAAGCCGATCTTCGGCTACCGCACGCTGGTGTTCGCGACGATCGCGATCGCGGCGCTCTCCGTCACGGTGTGGGCGCACCACATGTACGTCACGGGCTCGGTGCTGCTGCCGTTCTTCGCCCTGATGACGATGCTCATCGCGGTGCCGACGGGCGTGAAGATCTTCAACTGGGTCGGCACCATGTGGCGCGGCTCGGTGACCTTCGAGACGCCGATGATCTGGTCGCTCGGCTTCCTGGTGACCTTCGTCTTCGGCGGGCTCACGGGCGTCATCCTCGCCTCGCCGCCGCTTGACTTCCCGCTCTCGGACTCGTACTTCGTCGTCGCGCACTTCCACTACGTCATCTTCGGCACGGTGGTGTTCGCGATGTTCGCGGGCTTCTACTTCTGGTGGCCGAAGCTGACCGGGCGGATGCTCAACGAGCGGCTCGGCAAGGTGCACTTCTGGCTGACCTTCATCGGCTTCCACATGACCTTCCTCATCCAGCACTGGGCGGGCGTCGTCGGCATGCCGCGCCGCTACCGCTCGTACCTCGAGTCGGACGGCATCACCTGGATGAACACGCTGTCCTCGCTGGGGGCGGTCGTGCTCGCGATCGCGGTGCTGCCCTTCTTCTACAACGTGTGGATCACCTGGCGCCGCGCGCCGAAGGTCACGGTCAACGACCCGTGGGGCTACGGTCGCTCGCTCGAGTGGGCGACGAGCTGCCCGCCGCCCCGCCACAACTTCACCTCGATCCCGCGCATCCGCTCGGAGTCGCCGGCCTTCGACCTGAACCACCCCGAGGCGGGCCCGCAGCTCGGCATCGGCGGGCTCGGCGATTTCAAGGACGCGCCCGATCGACCCGTCGTCGACCTCGCGGACGGAGAGGTGAAGTAGTCCCATGAAGACGAACGTCGGGCTGTTCTGGGTCCTCTTCGGGTTCTTCCTCGCCGGCTGGGCGGCCTACGTCATCTGGTCGTGGCTCGAGTACGGCTCGCCCGAGTGGGTCGGCACCGTCGCGATCCTGCTCTCGGCCGCGCTGGCCGCGTTCATCGCGTTCTACCTGGGCCGCGTCCACAAGGCGCAGGGCGGCGAGCTGCCCGAGGACCGCGACGACGCGAACATCGAGGACGGCGACAGCGAGATCGGGCACTACAGCCCGTGGAGCTGGTGGCCCTTCGTCCTCGGCGGCTCGCTCGCGATCACCTTCCTCGGCCTCGCGGTCGGGCTCTGGATCATCTTCATCGGCGTCCCGCTCGTCATCGTCGCGCTGACCGGCTGGGTCTTCGAGTACTACCGCGGCAACTTCGCGCGCTGACCCGCGCTGCTAGGTCACGCCGGCCGATCCCGGTTCGCCGGGCGGCTTGCTCTGAGCGAGCTGGGACGCCCCCTGTGGCAGAATCGCTCGGCCCCGGCCGTTCAGCCGGGGGAGCGAAGGAGGGCGTATGAGTGGTGAGCGCACGTATCCGATGTTGCCCTGCGCGGACCTGGAGGATGCGCTCGCGTTCTACGGTGCGCTGGGCTTCACGGTGACGTTCCGGCAGCTCCGCCCCTACGCCTGTGCCGTCGTCGAGCTGGAGGACATCGCGATCCACCTGTTCGCGATCGAAGGCTTTGGTCCCGCTTCCTCCTACGGCAGCACCATCATCACCGTGCCCGACCCGGGGTCGCTCAACGACGCGTTCCGGCACGGTCTGAAGGCGAGGTTCGGCCGAGTTCCAGCTGCGGGGATCCCCCGCATACTGCCCGTCAGGAGGAAGGCGGGTACCGCGACCGGCTTCTCGGTCGTGGACGTCGGCGGCAACTGGCTGCGCTTCTACCGGACCGGGGCCACGGAGGAGGACTCGGTCGACGAAGCGCGAAGCGGACTGAGCCGAGTCGTCGACGTCGCAGCGCGCCAGGGCGACGCTCGTGGCGACGACGCGCAGGCGATCTCGGTGCTCGATGCCGGGCTGCTGCGCTACCCGGACGCACCGATCCCCGAGCGATTCGAAGCAGTGCTCTACCGGGCGGAGTTGAAGGCTCGGATCGGAGCGGACTGGGGGGAGGATCTCGCCGCCGCGACCGAGCTGGCCGCCCGCCTCGGTCACTCGGCTGAGGAGGCGTTGGAGCGAGTGCGCGAGTCGCTTCCAGCCTGAACGAAACTCGACGATGAGCAAGGCGGGAACGATCGTGGGCCGCACTGTCGGCGGGACTCTCATCGCCGCGGCGGCGTTCCTGCTCGTGGGCAGCCTGCCGCCGGCCTTCCTCTACAAGGGCTCGGCGATTCGCCAGTGCATGGAGCGCGGTGCGCCCGAGGGAGCACTGATCACGGAGGCCCCCGAGGGTCGGCCGGAGGCGTCGGTCGGGCTCTGGCCCCTCGGCCTGCACTGTCGGTGGCCGGCGGCGGACGGTGGCACGCCGATCGCGACGCAGCCGAGCTGGTCGCTGACGGCCGGGGTCTACGGGGGAGTGGTCCTCGCGGGAGCCGGAGTGCTCCTCCTCGTGCGGAGGAATGCCGACACATCGAAGCCGTGATGTCGATGCTGAGGGCATATCCAGTCCGGGCGAGCTCGGGCTCGCTGCGCAGCGCCGATTCGGCCGCCCCCGTCGAGATGCGCCGCGCTCGTTCGTGGAAGGGGTGAACGCCGCTCGTCGGGAGGGGCGCGGAGTCCAGGGAGTCGCGACCGGACTGATCGGCCGCGACCGCCTCAGACCGGTTCGAGGACGATCATCGCGGTCCGCCCGGAGCGCAGCTTCGCGAGGGCGTCGAGGTCGGTCTTGGGACTCTCGTAGTAGCGGAAGCCGTCCCAGAGGCGCTGGTGCTCGACGCCGACCGCCTCCCGCGCGCGCACCCGGCGGGGACCGTCCGGCAGCACGACCTCCGCCTCGGGCGCCGCCTGCAGGTTGAGCCACCAGGCCGGCTCCGCCTCGCCCCAGCCGTTCATCGCCATGATGATCAGGTCGGGACCGTCCTCGTAATAGGCGAGGATCGCGGTCCGGCGGCGCCCGCTGCGGCGCCCCGTCGTGGTCAGGGTGAGCATCCCGAACTTGCCGGGCTTCGGGCGGCTCAGCCCGAGGCGGCCTCCGCTGATCCGGTAGAGGGCCCGGTGCACGACCCAGGCGGTGCGGATGAACCAGCGCGGCGGCAGCTTCGCCTTGGAGGTGTTCCGATCCTCGGCCATGGCCCGCTCCTCCCGGCTCATCACGACCATATCGGTACCGGGGGCGTCTGTCGCGGGGTGGTTTCGAGACGTCGCTGACGCGCCTCCGGGGCCACCGGGTGTCCGTTGGTTGAGGAGCCCGCGCAGCGGGCGTCTCGAAACCCCCACGATCGGTCGGGTGGTTTCGAGACGGCGCTGACGCGCCTCCTCAACCACCGAGTGTCCGGTGGTTGAGGAGCCCGCGCAGCGGGCGTCTCGAAACCACCCCCTTGCTCACGGCTGGGTTCCGAGACGGCTCGGAACCGATCCGCTAGCGTTTCGGGGGTGGCCCACCAGTCGAACCGCTTCCGGCGGCGCAGCCCGGGCAGGCTCTTCCGCTTCATGAACTGGTGGCCGCCGCTGCGCTTCGCCGGCGTGCGCATCGTCGACTGGTCGGACGACTACACCCGCGTCGTCGTGCGCTCGGGGAGGCCGAACCCGCTGACGGCGAACGCCTACGGCACGCAGTTCGGCGGGACGCTGTTCTCGATGACCGACCCGTTCTACTCGATCCTGCTCAACGAGCAGCTCGACCGGACCTGCGACGTCTGGGACCGGCGGGGCGAGATCGACTTCGTCCGGCCCGGTCGCACCGCGGTGACCGCGGAGATCGTGGTGCCGACCGCGATCGTCGACGAGATCCGCGCGGCGGCGGCCTCCGGCGAGCGGGTGCTGCGCTGGTTCGAGTGCGAGATCGTCGACACCGCCGGCGAGGTGGTCGCCCGGGTCCGCAAGCAGCTCCATGTCCGCCGCAAGCGCGATGTCGGGGGTCCCTCCTAGGCTCCCCGCATGGGACGGATCGTCTACGACACCGCAGTCAGCCTGAACGGCTGGATCGCCGACGAGTCGAACTCGCTCGACTGGCTGTTCGCCGCGGCCGGGGGAGAGGAGCCGCCCGAGGGCACCACCCCCGCGAACGCGACCGTGCTCGTCGAGGGCTCGACGACGTACGAATGGGTGCTCGAGCACGAGCGCCTGCTCGAGCGGCCCGAGCGGTGGCGGGAGTTCTTCGGGGCGAAGCCGACGTTCGTGTTCACGACGCGCGAGCTCCCGGTCCCGGACGGCGCCGATGTGCGCTTCGTCCGCGGGCCGGTCGCGGATGCCCTGCCGGCGATCCGCGAGGCGGCGGGGGATGGCGACATCTGGGTCGTCGGGGGCGGCGAGCTCGCCGGGCAGTTCCTCGACGCCGGCGCGCTCGACGAGATCGCGCTCTCCGTCGCGCCGGCGGCGCTCACCGGCGGTGCGCCCGTGCTTCCGCGACGGGTCGAGCCGGATCGGCTCGAGCTCGTCCAGGTGCGCCGGGCGGGGCCGTTCGCCCGGCTCGTCTACGCGGTGCGGTAGCCGGCCTCAGGCCCGCTTCGCGAGGGCGAGCACGCCGCCGAGGCCGATCATCATGACCCCACCGGTGGCGGTGAGTCCCTCGAGGCGTCTCGGGGACCTCCCGAACCAGCGGCGCGCGCCGGCCGCGACGAGCGCCCATGCGGTGTCGGAGGCGAAGGCGATCGCGCCGAAGATCGCGCTGTAGAGCAGCATCTGCGCCCAGGCGGGCCACGCCCCGCCCAGCGAGACGAACTGGGGGAGCACCGCGACGAAGAACGCGAGCGTCTTCGGATTCGTCACGCCGACGACGCCGGCCTGCAGGAAGACCTGCCAGAGCGGCTGGCCGGCGCCGTCGAGCGTCTCGGCGGCCATCCGCCGCCGGCGCACGATCGTCTGCACGCCGAGGAGCACGAGGTAGGCGGCGCCGACGAGCTTCACGATCGTGAACGCGAGCTCGGAGGCGGCGATGAGCGCGCCCACGCCGAGCGCGACCGCCGCGGCGAGCACGAGCGAGCCGATGGTGTTCCCCGCGACGCTCACGATCCCGGCCGTCCGACCGAGCGCGAGCGCCCGGCCGATGGTGAACAGCACGCTCGGTCCCGGCACGACGATGAGGACGAACGCGGCCGCGGAGAACGCGAGCACCGCCGACCAGTCGGGCATGGGCGCCTAGTGGTGCGAGCCCTCGTCGAGCTCCTTCTGCGTGACCGGCGAGATGCGGTCCTCGTAGAACCACCGGGAGATGCCGCCCCGGACGTTCTGCCAGAAGCCGATCTTCCCGCGGGCGTTCGGCCGGACCATGAGCGGCGCGTACGAGTCGTAGCTGACGAGCTTCCAGCGCTCGTACTCGTCGAGGGGCTGGTGCACCTCGATGTACTCGCCGCTCGGCATCCGCACGATGCGGCCCGACTCGTAGCCGTGCAGCGCGATCTCGCGGTCCTTCTTCATGAGGCCGATGCAGATCCGCTTCGTGACGAAGTAGGCGATGATCGGGCCGAGGATGAGCAGCGCCTGCAGCGCGTAGGTGACATGCTCGACCGCGAGCCGGAAGTGCGTCGCCATGATGTCGGAGCTCGCCGCCGCCCACATCACCGCGTAGAACGTCACGCCGGCCGCGCCGATCGCGGTGCGGGTCGGCGCGTTGCGCGGACGGTCGGCGATGTGGTGCTCCCGCTTGTCGCCGGTGACCCACGCCTCGATGAAGGGGTAGAGGGCGACGATCACCAGGAAGAGCACCAGGACGACGATCGGGACGAGGATGTTGAGCGAGTACGTCCCGCCCCACAGCTCGAACTCCCAGCCCGGCGGGATGAGCCGCAGCATGCCGTCGGCGAAGCCGATGTACCAGTCCGGCTGGGTGCCGGCGGAGATCGGCGATGGATCGTAGGGGCCGTAGACCCAGACCGGGTTGATCGAGACGAACGCGGCGATCGCGACGATGACGCCGAAGACGAGGAAGAAGAACCCTGCCGCCTTGCCGGCGAAGACCGGCAGGATCGGCACGCCGACGACGTTCTTCTCGGTCGCGCCGGGGCGGGCGAACTGGGTGTGCTTGTTCACGACCATGAGCACCAGGTGGATGCCGATGAGTCCGATCACGAGGGCCGGCAGCAGCATGATGTGCAGCATGTACAGCCGCCCGACGATGTCCTCGCCGGGGAACTCGCCGCCGAAGACGAGGTAGGAGAGCCAGGCGCCGACGAACGGCACGCCCTTGACCATCCCGTCGATGATGCGCAGGCCGTTGCCGGAGAGCAGGTCGTCGGGGAGCGAGTAGCCCGTGAAGCCCTCGGCCATGGCGAGGACGAAGAGCAGGAAGCCGACGATCCAGTTGAGCTCGCGCGGCTTCCGGAACGCACCCGTGAAGAAGATGCGGAGCATGTGGAGGCCGATCGAGGCGACGAAGACGAGCGCGGCCCAGTGGTGGACCTGGCGCATGAGCAGGCCGCCGCGGATGTCGAACGAGATGTCGAGCGTCGAGGCCATCGCCGCGGACATCTCGACGCCCTTGAGCGGCGCGTACGAGCCGTCGTAGTGCAGCGGCGTCATCGAGGCCTGGAAGAACAGCGTCAGGAAGGTGCCCGAGAGCAGGATGACGATGAAGCTGTACAGCGCCACCTCGCCGAGCATGAACGACCAGTGGTTCGGGAAGATCTTGCGCCCGATGAACTTGACGAAGCCGCCGACGCTCGTGCGCTCGTCGACGTAGTTCGACGCCCAGTTGACGAAGCGCATGCCCTTGCCGGGGCCCTCCGGCGTCTGCGGCGCGCCGACGGGCGGTGTTGCGGTGCTCGTCACAGGACACGCTCCCAGAAGCTCGGGCCGACAGGCTCGGTGAAGTCGGACTGCGCGACGAGATAGCCGTCCTCGTCCACGGAGATCGGCAGCTGCGGCAGCGGTCGCTTGGCCGGGCCGAAGATGACCTTCGCCTCGCGCGTGATGTCGAACTGCGACTGGTGGCACGGGCACAGCAGGTGGTGGGTCTGCTGCTCGTAGAGCGCGACGGGGCAGCCGACGTGCGTGCAGATCTTGGAGTAGGCGACGATGCCGTCGTAGCTCCACGTCTCCTTGCCGGGGGAGATCTCCAGGTCCTCCGGCTTGAGGCGCATGAGGAGGACGGCGGCCTTGGCCTTCTCCTCGAGCTTGCCGTGCTCGAGGTCGTTCAGCCCCTCCGGGATGACGTGGAAGACGGAGCCGAGCGTCACGTCCGCGGCGCGGATCGGGGTCCCGGAGGGGTCGCGGGTCAGGCGCAGGCCGCGCTCCCACATGGTGTGCTTGAGCAGCGGCACCGGGTCCTGCTGGGGCGCGAGGTCGCGCAGCAGCACGACGGCGGGCAGCGGGGAGACCACCGCGGCGGTGATGAGCGTGTTCCGCAGCAGGCGGCGGCGGGTGAAGCCCGACTCCTCGTTCGCCTCGGTGAAGATCTCGGCGGCGCGCTTGCGGGTCGCCTCCGAGCCGCGGGTCTCGTGGCGCTCCTCGACGAGGTCGTGGCCGTGCATGAGCGCCTTCGACCAGTGGACGACGCCGATGCCGATGGCGAGCAGTGCGAGCGCGATCGCCGCGCCGACGAACATCGTGTTGTTGCGCACCGACTGCATGTCGCCCGGCACGATGGGGAACAGGATGTACAGCGCGATCGCGGCGATGCTGCCGATGATCGACACGAAGAAGAGGGCGACGATCCGGCGCTCCTGCGCCTTCTCCTGCTTCGGGTCGAGATCGGTGACGCGCGGGCGCTCGGGCGGGAAGCCCGGGTTCTGGACGGGGTCCTCGGAGATGGCGGCGATCCCGGGGGAGCGCACGACGAGCTCCTGCCCGGCGTGGTCGTTCTGCTCGGTCATGTCACCCACCTCAGTTCGACTTCGCCGTGAGCCAGATCGTGATCGCCACGATGATGCCGAGCGCGCCGATCCACACGAACAGGCCCTCGGAGACCGGGCCGAGCGAGCCGAGCGTCGCGCCCCCGACCGAGGGCGTAGTCTCCAGGAACTTGAGGTACGCGATGATGTTCGCCTTCTCCTCCGGCGTGATGTTGTCGTCGTTGAAGACCGGCATGTTCTGCGGGCCGGTCAGCATCGCCTCGTAGATGTGCGCCGGCGCGACGCCCATCAGCGGCGGGGCGTACTTGCCCTCGGTGAGGGCGCCGCCCGCGCCCGCGACGTTGTGGCACATCGCGCAGTTGATGCGGAAGAGCTCGCCGCCCTGGGCCAGATCGGCGTTCTCGCCCGTGAGGTAGCTGTCGTCCGGGATCGCCGGACCGGGCGAGACGGAGGCGACGTACTGGGCCAGCGCGGTGATCTGCTCCTGCGTGAACTGCACCGGCTTGACCTGTCCCTGCGGGCCGGTCATCGCGAGCGGCATGCGGCCCGTGCCGACCTGGAAGTCGACCGACGCGGCGCCGACGCCGATGAGCGTCGGGCCGTCCTCGGTGCCCTCGAGGTCGAGGCCGTGGCAGGTCGCGCAGTTGGCGGCGAAGAGCGCCTCGCCCTGCGCGATGAGGTCCTCGCTCGCGGCCGTGGGCGCCCCCTCGGCGCCCGCCGGGATGGTCGCCAGGGCGTATGCGCCGCCGGTGCCCACGAGCCCGAGGGCGATCAGGGCGACCGTCGCGAGCGGGTGCCGGCGACCGCGCTTGCGCGGCTGCGACTTCTTGGCCGGCTCCGCCGGCAGCTGCTGCTGATTCATATCTCTCGCCGTCGTTCCGTCCCGGGTCACTTCAGCAGGTAGATGACACCGAAGAGGCCGATCCAGACGACGTCGACGAAGTGCCAGTAGTAGGAGATCGCGATCGCGCTCGTCGCCTCACGGTGCGTGAAGCGCGAGACCGAGTACATCCGGCCGATCACGAAGAGGAAGGCGACGAGGCCGGCGGTCACGTGGAGCCCGTGCAGGCCCGTCGAGAAGTAGAAGATCGTGCCGTAGGGGCTCGAGTTGATGGTGAGCCACTCCTGCGTGAGCATCGCGTACTCGAGCACCTGGCCGACGATGAAGACCGCGCCCATCGCGAAGGTGAGATAGAACCACTCGATCGCGCCCCACTTCGACCAGTTCCACCAGCGCGCGGTGCGGCGGGCCTGAAGGCGCTCCGCGGCGAACACGCCGAACTGGCAGGTGACCGAGGAGAGCACCAGGATGATCGTGTTCACCGCCGAGAACGGCGCCGTCAGCTTCGCGCTCTCGCTCGCCCACAGCTCGGGCGAGGCGCCGCGCAGCGTGAAGTAGACGGCGAAGATGCCGGCGAAGAACATGACCTCGCTGCCGAGCCACACGATGGTGCCGACCTGCACCACATTCGGTCTGTTCACGGTCGGGTGCGTCAGCGATGCAGTGCTCACCCGTCCATTATGGCCGACTCCGCGAGGCGGGTTTGCATCCCGCGCGGGATGTCCCGCCCGGCGGCGGCGGAGCGCGGGTGCGACGCGGGTTCCCTAGGATCTCGGCTATGACGGAACCGACCTGGCCCGCACTGCTGAACGCCCTGGCCGCGGGAGAGGACCTGTCGATCGCCGAGGCGGAGTGGGCGATGGGACGCGTCATGACGGGCGAGGCGACGCCGGCGCAGCTCGGCGCGCTGCTCATCGCCCTGAAGATCAAGGGCGAGACGGTCGACGAGGTGGTCGGCTTCCGCGATGCGGCGCTCGCGCACGCCGCGGAGCTCGACGTGCCCTCCGGCGTCCTCGACATCGTCGGGACCGGGGGCGACCCGCTCGGGGTGCTCAACATCTCGACGGTCGCCGCGGTGGTCGCGGCGGCGGCCGGGGTGCCGGTGGTCAAGCACGGCAACCGCGCCGCGTCCTCGCGCTCGGGCGCCTCGGACGTGCTCGCCGCGCTCGGGATCGACGTCGGCGTGTCGCCGGCGCGCGCGGCGGCGATCCTCGGGGAGGTCGGCGTGACGTTCGCGAATGCGGCCGTCCTGCACCCCGGCTTCCGGCACGCCGGGCCCACCCGGCGCGAGATCGGCGTCTCGACGCTGTTCAACGTGCTCGGCCCGCTCTCCAACCCCGCGCGCCCGGAGGCCTCCGCCGTCGGCGTCGCGGACCTCGCGAGGGTGCCGCTCATCGTCGGCGTGTTCCAGACCCGCGGCGCGACGGCGCTCGTCTACCGGGGCGACGACGGCATCGACAAGCTCACCACGACCGGCCACTCGCACGTCTGGGAGGTGACGGCGGGCGCCGTGCAGGAGCACGACCTCGACCCGGCCGAGCTCGGCATCCCGCGCGCCGGCGCCGAGGACATCACCGGCGGCGAGCCGGAGCACAACGCCGCGGTCATCCGCGCGGTGCTCGCGGGGGAGCGGGGCGCCGCCCGGGACATCGTGCTGCTCAACGCGGCCGCGGGCCTCGCCGCCTACGACCTCTGGCGGAACCCCGAGGACCGCTTCGTGCCGCTCCGCGAGCGGCTCGCCGAGCAGCTCCGGGTCGCGGAGGGGGTCGTCGACTCGGGCCTCGCGGCCGAGAAGCTCGACGCCTGGGCGGCGGCGACCCGGCGCTGATCGAGCCCGTCAGTCCACCCAGCCGAGGGACTTCTCCACCGCGCGGTGCCAGCGGGCGACGCGCGCATCGCGTTCCGCCGGCTCCATCGCCGGCTCGAAGCGGGCGCCCTCGCGCCAGTTCGCCCGGAGCTCGTCGAGCCCCGACCACAGCCCGACCGCGAGGCCCGCGACGTAGGCGGCGCCGACCGCCGTCGTCTCGACGACGGCCGGGCGGACGACCGGGATGCCGAGGATGTCGGCCTGGAACTGCATGAGCCGGTCGTTGACGGACATGCCGCCGTCGACCCGGAGCTCGGCGGGCGCGTCGACGCCGTCGACGGCGCGGATGACGTCGAGCGTCTGGAAGGCCGTCGACTCGAGCGCCGCGCGGGCGATGTGCGCCTTCGTCGTGTACCGGGTCATGCCGACGATGGCGCCGCGCGCGTCGGGGCGCCAGTAGGGGGCGAAGAGCCCGGAGAACGCCGGCACGAAGTAGACGTCGCCCGAGTCCTCGACGCTCGTCGCGAGGTCCTCGACCTCGCCCGAGGAGCGGATGATGCCGAGGTTGTCGCGCAGCCACTGCACGAGCGAGCCGGCGACGGCGATCGAGCCCTCGAGCGCGTAGGCCGGTGCCGCGTCCCCGAGCCGGTAGGCGACCGTGGTGATGAGGCCCGCCGAGGAGTGGACCGGCGTCTCGCCCGTCCCCACGATGAGGAAGCCGCCGGTCCCGTAGGTCATCTTCGACTCGCCGGCGGAGAACGCGGTCTGGCCGAACGTCGCCGCCTGCTGGTCGCCGAGGATGCCGGCGATCGGGACGCCGCGCAGCGGCCCGTCGGCGATCTCGCCGTAGACCTCGGAGGACGAGCGCACCTCCGGCAGCAGCGCCCGCGGGAGGTCCCACGCCGCGAGCAGCTCGTCGTCCCAGTCGAGCGTCGCGAGGTCGAGCAGCAGCGTCCGGCTCGCGTTCGTGACGTCGGTCGCGTGGACGCCGCCCGCCGGCCCGCCCGTGAGGTGCCACAGCAGCCAGGCGTCGATCGTGCCGAAGGCGAGCTCGCCGCCCGTCGCGCGCGCCGGCGCGCCGGGCACCGCGTCGAGGATCCAGCGCGCCTTGGAGGCCGAGAAGTAGCTCGCCAGCGGCAGCCCGGTCTTCGCGCGGAAGCGCTCGGGGTCGTCGCCGGCGACGGCGTCGACGAGGTCCTGGGTGCGGGTGTCCTGCCAGACGATCGCGTTCGCGATCGGGCGGCCAGTGGCGCGGTCCCAGACCACGGTGGTCTCGCGCTGGTTCGTGATGCCGACCGCGGCGATGCGGGCGCTGGACAGGCCGGCGCGGGCGATCGCCGTCGCGATGCACTCGCGGGTGTTGGCGAGGATCTCGAGCGCGTCGTGCTCGACCCAGCCCGCCTCCGGGAAGCGCTGGCGGTGCTCGAGCTGGCCGCTGGCGACCGGCGTGCCGGTCCGGTCGAAGACGATCGCCCGGGTCGAGGTGGTGCCCTGGTCGATCGCGAGGACGTGGTCGGCGCTCAAGCGCGGTCCTCCACGTGCTCCGGGAGCAGTCCGAGTCCGACCAGCCGGGTGAAGCGCCGGCGCAGCAGGGGGAGCAGCGCGCGGACGAGCAGGAGCGCCGCGGGCGGGACCGGCGAGCGCCCGCGCGCGATGGCGCGCGCCATCCGGTCGTGGATCATGCCCTGGATGCGCTGCATCTCGCGGACCGGGCGCTCGCGCCGCGACTGCACGGCGGCGAGGAGGTCATCGAGCGCCTCGCCGCGGGCGAGCGGCCCGGCGATGGCGTTCGCGAGCGCGACGGCGTCCTGGATCGCGTAGTTGACGCCGACGCCGCCCACCGGGCTCATCGCGTGCGCGGCGTCGCCGATCGCCATGAAGCCGGGGCGGTGCCAGGTCGCGAGGCGGTCGATCTGCACGGACAGCAGCTTGACCTCGTCCCAGTCGTCGACCGCGCCGATGACGCTCGCCGCGAAGGGCGCCGTCGCGGCGAACCTGCGGTGGAACTCGCCGAGCCCGCGCGCTTTGAGCGCCTCGAGGCCGCCCTTCGGGATGACGTAGCCGCCCTGCCAGTGGTCGCCGCGCGGGATGGTGAGGGCGAAGCCGTTCGCGTCGAGCGAGAAGAGCGTCTCGGGCGGCGGGTCCGCGGGCACCGGCAGGTCGAACCACAGCACGTCGACCGGCGCGGCGCGTTCCATCGGCTCGAAGCCCGCGGCCGGGCGGAGCGTCGAGTGGCGCCCGTCGCTCGCGACGGCGAGCGGCGCGCGCAGCTCGAGGTCGCCGTCCGGCCCGCTCGCGGTGACCCCGACGACGTGGCCGTCCTCGACGAGGAGGCCCGTCGCGGTCGTCGACATCCGCAGTTCGTACCCGTCGAACGCCGCGCTCGAGCTCGCGAGGAAGTTCAGCAGGTCCCACTGCGGGGCGAGGACGAGGAAGTCGTCGGGCGGCGTCAGGAGCGAGAAGTCGATGGGGGAGAGGCGGCGGCCGTTGACGAGGACGTCGAGCCGGCGCGCCCGGTGCACCGGGAGCTGGAGGAACGCGTCCCGCAGGCCGAGCTCGCCGAGCACCGTGAGCGTCGAGGGGTGGATCGTGTCGCCGCGGAAGTCACGGAGGAAGTCGGCGTGCTTCTCGAGCACCGTGACGCGCAGGCCGCGGCGGGCGAGGAGCAGGCCGAGAACCATACCGGCCGGTCCGCCGCCCGCGATGACGCAGTCGCGCTCGATGACGACGGCGTCCGGCATGCCGTCAGCCTAATGGGGCGGCTACGACTCGGTCAGGCGCCCGGCCTCGACGCGCCAGCGGCGGGTCACCCGGACCGTGTCGAGCATCCGCCGGTCGTGGGTGATGAGCAGCACCGTCCCGCCGAAGCTCTCGAGCGCCTGCTCGAGCTGCTCGATCGCGGGGAGGTCGAGGTGGTTGGTCGGCTCGTCGAGGACGAGCAGGTTCGTCCCGCGCGCCTGCAGCAGCGCGAGGGCGGCGCGCGTGCGCTCGCCGGGGGAGAGCGAGTCCGCGGGGCGGGTCGCGTGCTCGCCGCCGAGGCCGAACTTCGCGAGCAGCGTGCGCACCTCGGCCTCGGACTGGTCCGGCACCGCGTCGCCGAAGGATCGGGCGAGCGACTGCCGGCCGAGGAACAGCGCCCGCGCCTGGTCGACCTCGCCGACGCGCACGCCCGAGCCGAGCCCCGCCGAGCCCTCGTCGACGGGGATCCGGCCGAGGAGCGCGCCGAGGAGGGTGGTCTTGCCGGCGCCGTTCGGCCCCGTGATGGCGATGCGGTCCGCCCAGTCGACCTGCGCGTCGATGGGGCCGAGCACGAAGGCGCCGCGCCGCACGACGGCGCCGGACATCGACGCCACCACCGCGCCCGATCGCGGCGCCGCCGCGATCGACATCCGCAGCTCCCACTCCTTCCGCGGCTCCTCGACCGCGTCGCGCTGCAGCCGCTCGATCGCGCGCTCGCTCTGCCGCACCTTCGCGGCCTGCTTCTCCGCCGAGTCCTTCGCCCAGTTCTTGACGAACTTGTCGCGCTCGTCGTTCTGCTTCTTCCTCGCGTTCCGGACGCCCTGGCTCGCCCAGTTGCGCTGCGAGACCATCCGCTCGCGCAGGCCGGTGAGCCGTTCGTCGTACTCCTCGTACGCCTCGCGCGCGTGCCGCCGCTCGATCTCGCGCTCGGCGAGATAGCTCTCGTAGCCGCCCGAGTAGACGCCGACGCGCTGCTGCGCGAGGTCGAGCTCGACGACGCGGTTGACCGTGCGCGCGAGGAACTCGCGGTCGTGGCTCACGATGAGGGCGGGGGAGCGGAGCCCCTGCACGAATCGCTCGAGCCGCTCGAGGCCGTCGAGGTCCAGGTCGTTCGTCGGCTCGTCGAGGAGGAGGACGTCGTAGCGCGAGAGCAGGAGGGCGGCGAGGCCCGCGCGCGCCGCCTGACCGCCGGAGAGCGTCGTCATGGGGGTCGTCAGCTCGAGCCCGAGCCCGACGCTCGCGGCGACCTCGCCGGCGCGCTCCTCGAGGTCCGCGCCGCCGAGCGCGAGCCAGCGCTCGAGCGACTCGGCGTAGGCGTCCTCCGCGCACTCGGCGCCCTCGGCGAGCGACTCGGCGGCCGCGTCCATCGCGTGCTGGGCCGCCGCGACGCCGGTGCGCCGTGCGAGGTGGCCGAGGATCGTCTCGCCCTCGACACGCTCGGGCTCCTGGGGCAGGTGGCCGACGGTCGCGCTCGGCGGGCTCAGCGTCACGGCGCCGTGCTCGGGCTCCGCCTCGCCGGCGAGGATGCGCAGCAGGGTCGACTTCCCGGCGCCGTTCGCGCCGACGAGCCCGATCACGTCGCCGGGGGCGATGACGAGGTCGAGCTCGGAGAAGAGGACCCGCGCGCCGTGCCCGGCGCCCAGGTCGGTGGCCTGGAGGGTCGCGCTCATGGGACCGACGAGTCTACCCGGCCTCCTCGTCCCGTTCCCCGACCAGCCCGAGCGCGATCGCCCGGGAGCGCGCCTGCTCGCGGGTGCCGACGCCGAGCTTGCGGTAGAGCGAGCGCAGCTGGGTCTTCACGGTGTTCGCCGAGACGAAGAGGCGGGCGGCGATCTCGGCGGTGCTCGACGTGTCGACGAGCGCGGCGAGCACCGCCTGCTCGCGCGCCGTGAGCCGCGGCATGCCGAGCGCGGCCACCGGTGCGACGGGGCGCACGGTCGCCACCAGCTCGGCCAGCTCCTCGTCGCCCACTCGGAGCGCGCTCGCCCGGATGAGGGCGCGATCCTGCTCGGGGAGCGACAGGAACGCGAGGCGCACGCCGGTCGATCGGGCGAGGTCGCCGATCCGGAGGCAGACGGCGTCGCCCGCGGTCGGGTCGCCGCCGCGCAGCGCGATCGTCGCGGCGAGCAGCTCGGCGCCGAGCGCGACGCGCGGCGCGGGCCGCTGCCGGGCGAGCCGCGCGAGGGTCGCGCCGGCCTCACCGGTGCGCCCGAGCGCGAACTGGGCCCTGGCGAGCTCGAGCGTCCCCTCCGGCACGTGCTTCGCGGCCGACGCCGCGAGGACTCGCGCGCCCGCGGGGTCCCCGGAGGCGAGGAGCAGCAGCGCCTCGGCCGCGTCGAGCCGGGCCCGGGCGACGGACGTCGTGGGCGTGCGGGCCCGGTGCGCCCGGATGTCGCGGATCCGGGCGAGCCCCTGGACGTGCTCGCCGGCGAGGAGATCGCGCCAGCCCTGGACGGCGGCGAAGAGCGACCAGTGCTCGAGCAGGTCGCCGATCGGTCCCGTCGCGGTGAGATGCGCCAGCGCGCCGGCCGGGTCGCAGGCCTCGATGTCGAGGACCGCCAGGGCCAGCTCGAGGCCCTGGCCCCGGAGGCCCGTCCGCCAGTTCCGCGGCCAGTCCGCCGCCAGCGCCGTGTCGACGAGCTCGCGCGCGAGCGGGAGCTCGCCTCGATAGGCGGCGAGCGCGGCGCGCAGCGAGAGCGGATCGAGCATCTCCCGGCTGTCGAGGTCGAGCAGCACGCCGTACGCCCGTTCGTACATCGTCGCGGCGAGCGCGTCGTCGCCGCCGGCCATCGCGGTGAGGCCGACGTGCGTGAGGACCTGCGCGCCGACCACCTCGAGGGCGCCGAGCTCGAGCTCGTCGAGCCGCTCGAGCTCGGCGAGGGCCCGCACGGACTGCTTGAGCGCCTGGTCGGCGGCCGGCGTGAACCGGACGAGCGTCGCGGCGAAGGCGCGGAATCCGATCGCCTCGCGGGGTCGGGCATTGGACATGCCCGTCCGAATGGCGGTGATCGCGCGGCCGAAGAGCACCAGCCCGTGGATCCGCGTCGAGCGGTCGAGGTTCGCGAGCTGCGCCATGACGATGATGAGCAGCGGGTGGTGCTTGATCTGGGCGTAGCCGACGCCGGCGAGGGCGCGCCGGGCGCGATCGGGCTCGTCGACGATCGCGAGGCCGTGCTGGAGGATCACATCGGTCGCCGCGTCGAAGTCCCGAGCGGCGATCGCGAGGCGCAGCGCCTCGTAGGGGCGCTCCGCGCACAGCTCGGGGTCTCCGAGCGCCGCGCGGACGAGGCCGTCCCGAGTCTCGGGCGGGATCGCCTCGCCGAGCGGGGCGAGCGCGCGGGCGGCGAACGCGGTCGTGTCGAGCCAGCCGTCGGCGAGCGTGCCGAGGCCGTCCTCGGCGGCGAGCGGCAGGTGGCCCGGGTCGATGCCGAGCCGCGCCGCGATCGCGGCATCCATCGACTGCACGATGGCCAGCCGGGCGAGGGCGTCGCGATATCCGGCGGGCCGATGCTCGATCTCGGCGAGCAGACGGGCGCGGAAGCGCTCGAGCGCCGCGCCGTCGTCGCCCTCCGCGGCATCGCGCACGGCCGCCATCAGGCGCCCGGTGGCGCCCGCGATCTGGCCGATCGCCGCCGCGGGGCGTCCCGGGAGCAGCGCCGCGAGCTCCTCGTCGTCGACGAGCAGCTCCGCCGGCGCGAGCACGGCGACCCGCTGCCCGGTCGCCGCGAGGAGGTCCTTCGCCGTGCGGGAGGTGCGGGTCAGCAGGACGAGGCGCGCGGTCGTGCCGCGGTCGAGCGCGGCCCCGAGCGCGGCGAGCGAGTCGGATGCGAGCCGCTCCGCGCGGTCGACGACCACGATCCCCGCGTCCGGCTCGCCCAGGAGCGCCGAGATCGCGGCCGCGTCCACGCCATCGGCCTCGATCCATCGCACCGGGACGCCGGCGCGCCTCGACCAGTCGGCCATGAGCACGGTCTTGCCGGATCCGGCCGGCCCCTCGACGACGAGCGCGTCCCACGGCCCGTCGAGGCGTGCGGCGAGCCGGGTCCGCGGCACGATGCCGGCAGGGACGCGCGGCGGCTCCGCCGGGGCGTCGGCCGCTCGTGCGCCCGTCATGCCCGGATTCTATGCGCCGATCGCGCGTCCCTCCGCCTGCTGCACCGCGGCGATGAGGTCGGTGAGCTCGTCGCGGAGCGCCTCGAGCCGCTCGATCGGCAGGCCGAGCCGCTCGACGACGCGGACGGGGACGCTCAGCGCCCGCTCCCGCATCGCCCGGCCCGCCTCGGTCGGCTCGAGCTCGACGACCCGCGCGTCCTGCGCGCCGCGCCGTCGCGAGACGAGCCCCATCGCCTCGAGGCGCTTGACGAGCGGGGAGAGGGTCGCGAGGTCGAGGCTCAGCGTCGCGGCGAGGTCGCCGAAGCGGATGGGGGCGCGCTGCCACAGCGCGAGCATGACGAGGTACTGGGGGTGGGTGAGCCCGAGGGGCTCGAGGATGGGACGGTAGAAATTGATGACGCTCCGGCTCGCCACCGCGAGGGCGAAGCAGACCTGTCGATCGAGCTCGAGCGGATCGGGATTCTCTTCGCGCACGAACCGATGATACCTGCTATGATTACTTTGTACACGAAGTAATGGGAGGCCGCGATGCGAACGCCGTGGGACGGGCAGAAGGGGTTCTGGGCCGCCTGGAACCGGTTCTTCTACTTCTTCGAGGGGCCCGCGCAGGTGGGCATCGCCGGGGAGGAGCGTCCGCGGCTGGAGCCCGCCGAGCAGCGCTGCCCGCTGTGCGGGGAGCCGATGCCCCTGCACGAGATCGATCGCGGGGGACCGGGCGGCCGCACGCTGCTGCACTGCCCGGCGCAGAAGTCGGCCTGAGCGCGCCGGCGCGGGCGGTCTCGGGCGGCTGCTCGTCGTCGGTATCTGACATAATAATGATTATCGGCAAAGCAGGTCAACTGCGAGAGGTGCGGGATGCCTGGCGTCGCTCGTACCAGATGCGTATGCCTTGCCGCACCTCGGCGAGTTCCTGTCGGAATGTCGGGATGTTGATGCCGGCGGCGCGCATGCGCTCGATGATCCGGTATTTCAGCCACCATGCGAGAGCACCCGTTGCGAACAGGCTGACTCCGACGACGATCAAGAGCCAGAATGCGATTTCGGTTCCGGCGGAAGACTCCAGTGGTCGGTTGATGAGCGCCACCGAGGGGAACATGATCCCGTAGGCGATCAGGAGCGTGATCACGCCGCCGGAAAGCCCGGAACTGCGTACAAGCCGTGCGAAGTCGAAGGTCGCGATCCGGGCGGCTTCCTCCGTGCGCACGATCAGATCGGCAAGGGCCTGATCGGAGTTGACCGCATCATCATTGGTCTGTGACGACTGCTCGGCTCTGAGCCGATCGAGCAGGTCGAATGCGGATCGTGCCTCCCGCGCCCGCCGACGTGCCCGCCATCCACGGGTCGATGTCCAGGTAGCGATGGCCGCGAAGAGCGCGGCGAGTATTGCGGCGATGCTCTGCAATACCTGATCCATCGCGGTTCCCTTCCTTGGCCTAGGGCCGGAAGCGCTCGATGAGCGCCGGCAGGTCCTGCGGCGCGTAGCCGTGCGGCAGCCCGGCGACCTCGCCCGCGGACCACCAGCCGACGTCCTTGACCGAGACGAGCTCCTCGGGCGTCCAGCGCTCGCGGGACGGCTCGAACGCGGCGTCGACGGCGTGCACGAAGAAGTCCCAGTGCGCGTAGGAGTGCCTCGCCGTGGGCCGGTTCACCGGGAAGCCGAACGAATGGACGATCGGCCCGAGGTCGGGCACGAGCAGGCCCGTCTCCTCGTGCAGCTCGCGCGTGGCCGTCTGCTGCGGGGTCTCCCCCGGCTCGGCGCCGCCGCCGGGGGTGATCCACTTCCCCTGCCCCGGCAGGTCCGGGAAGTCCTCGAGGAAGAGCAGCACGCGGCCGTCGCGGTCGTAGAGCAGGATGCGGCTGGCGTGCCGGGTCGAGCCGTCGCCCACGGGACGCGTCAGCCCTGGAAGCCGCTGACGTCGCCGACGTAGCGGGTGTGGTCCTCGGGGATCGGCTGCACCGCCGCGAGGGCGACCTCGCGGGCGAACTCCTCGACGTTGTACAGCCGCCCGGCGGACTCCCGCCGCGTCGCGATCGCGCCGGGGTTCGCCCGCTCGAGCAGCGTCGCGGTGATCGTGCCCTCGATCATGTCGCCGGAGACGACGACGAAGCCGATGCCGCCGGCGTCGAGCTCGGGGACGAGGGCGCGCAGCGCGTCCTCCCCCGCCCGCTTCGAGCGCGCGACCGGCTCGTACTCCGGCATCGTGGGCGTGGTCCGGATGAAGTGGGCCTGGTGGCTGGTGACGAAGACGACGCGGCTCCCGCGGCCGAGCAGCGGGCGGAACGCCGCGAGGAAGTCGACCTGCGCGTCGCGGTTGAGCCGCATGGCGTAGTCCTCCCCCATGCCGGACTCCATGCCGCCGGAGGCATTGAGCACGAGGATGTCGAGCGGACCGCCCTCGGCGACCGCGGCGGCGAAGCCGGCGACGGACTCCGGGTCGGTCAGGTCCGCGCCGATCGCGTGCGCCGTCCCGCCCGCCGAGGCGATCTCGGCGACCAGCTTCTCGGCGCGCGGCGCCTTGCTCCGGTAGTTGACGTAGACCTCCGCGCCGGCCTCCGCGAGCAGCCGCGCGGTGTCGGCGCCGATGCCACGGGAGGAGCCGGTGACGAGTGCGCGCTTGCCTGCGAGCGATCCTGGAGCGAGGGCTTCGGTCACGCCCTCGACCCTAGCCCAGCGGCCCGGGTACGCTCGGAGCAGGAAAGGGGGCGACGTGGACCTGACCCAGTGGACCTGGCTCGTCTGGCTCTGCATCGCGTTCGTCTGCATCATCATCGAGCTGGTCACGCTCGAGTTCACCTTCGCCATGATCGCGGCCGGGGTGCTCATCGGCGGCCTCGGCACGACGCTGATCGGCGGGCCCTGGTGGCTGCAGATCGCGCTCGCGGCGGTCGTCGCGGCGCTCCTGCTCTTCACGATCCGCCCGCTCCTGCTGCGCGCGCTGCGCAAGCACCAGGACACGACGCGGCACAACATCGACGCGATCGCGCAGCAGCGCGGCCGGGTCACGGGCGCCTTCGTCGACGAGCTCGGCGAGGTCAAGCTCGAGAACGGCGAGACCTGGACGGCGCGGCTCGCCCCCGGCGCGGCGGCGGAGGTCGGCGACCAGGTGGTCGTCCTCGAGGTCCGCGGCGCGACCGTCCTGGTGTCCAGACCGGAAAGGGAATCCTGATGTTCGACTTCGACCCCGCGAAGCCCGTCGGCGACCTGATCGGCCAGATCTTCGTGATCGCGCTGCTCGTGGTGCTCGCGATCTTCGTCATCACCGTCATCTTCAAGGCGATCCGGATCATCCCGCAGGCCTATGTCGGCATCGTGGAGCGCCTCGGGCGCTACCAGAAGACCCTGCAGCCGGGGCTCAACATGCTCGTCCCGTTCATCGACCGGCTGCGCCCCCTCGTCGACATGCGCGAGCAGGTCGTCTCCTTCCCGCCCCAGCCGGTCATCACGGAGGACAACCTCGTCGTCTCGATCGACACGGTCATCTACTTCCAGGTGACCGACGCGCGGGCGGCCACCTACGAGATCGCGAACTACATCGCCGCCGTCGAGCAGCTCACGACGACGACGCTGCGCAACGTCGTCGGCGCGCTCGACCTCGAGGAGACCCTGACCAGCCGCGACTCGATCAACTCGCAGCTCCGGGTCGTACTCGACGAGGCGACCGGCAAGTGGGGCATCCGCGTCGGCCGCGTCGAGCTGAAGGCCATCGACCCGCCCGCCTCGATCCAGGACTCGATGGAGAAGCAGATGCGGGCGGAGCGGGACAAGCGCGCCGCGATCCTCACGGCGGAGGGCACGAAGCAGTCGCAGATCCTCGAGGCCGAGGGCAAACGCCAGGCGGCGATCCTCGAGGCCGAGGGCGACGCGCAGGCCGCGGTGCTCCGCGCGAAGGGCGAGTCGGAGGCGATCCAGACCGTGTTCAGCGCGATCCACGCCGGGAACCCGGACGAGAAGCTGCTCGCCTACCAGTACCTGCAGACGCTGCCGAAGCTCGCCGAGGGCGACGCGAACAAGCTCTGGGTCATCCCGAGCGAGCTCACCGACGCGCTGAAGAACGTCGCGCGCGGCTTCGCGCCGCCATCGCCGCCGCCACCCGGGGCATGACCCGCACGGCGTTCTTCGATCCGTCCCGCCCCCGCGTCCTCGCGCACCGAGGACTCGCGCTCGACGTCCCGGAGAACACGCCGCTCGCCTTCGCCCGGGCGCTCGCCGCCGGCGCCGCATACCTCGAGACCGATGTGCACGCGAGCGCCGACGGCGTCGCGGTCGTCGCCCACGACGCGGACCTGTCGCGGATCGCGGGCCGGGAGGAGCGCGTCGGCCGGCTCACCGCGGCCGAGCTCGCGGCGATCGACCTCGGCGCGGGCGAGGGACTCCTCCCCCTCGCCGATCTGCTCGCGGCGTTCCCCGGGGCGCGCTTCAACGTCGACGTGAAGGACCCGCTCGCGGCGGCGCCGGCGGCCGAGGCGATCCGGGCGGCGGACGCGATCGAGCGGGTGCTCGTCACGTCGTTCTCGGGCGCGCGGCGGCGGGCGACGGCGGCCCTGCTGCCGGGCGTCGCGACCTCCGCCTCGGTCGGCCCCTTCGTGCGCGCGCTGCTCGCCGGCAAGGCGGGCTTCGGGCCGGGCGTCCGCGCCGCGCTGCGCGGCCTCGACGCGGTGCAGATCCCGGAGCGCGCGCTCGGCATGTCGACGGTGACCCGGCGGGTCGTCCGCGCCTTCCACGCGGCCGGCGTCGAGGTCCACGTCTGGACGGTGAACTCGCCAGAGCGGATGGCGGAGCTCTTCGAGGTCGGGGTGGACGGCGTGGTGACGGACCGCGTCGATCTCGGGCTCCCGGTCGCGGCCCGATATACTGCTGAGAATCCGCTGTGACTTGAGCCGGGTGTGCAAACCGCACTGCACCCTGAGCGTTGTAGCGGGAGACAACCGGGCACAACCCGGCACCGAGCACCACCACGGAGAAGAGGCCACAGAATGGCAGACCGCAGTCTTCGAGGCATGCGCCTCGGCGCCCAGAGCTTCCAGTCGGAGGAGGGCGTCGACTTCGTCGAGCGCATCACCGCGCGGTTCCGCGCGGACGACGGCACCGAGTTCGAGGTCGTCTTCGCGGAGGACGCCGAGATCCCCGCGCGCTGGGAGAACCCGCGCACCGGGCAGTCGGGCGTGCTGCTCGACGCCGCCGGCAAGCCGGTCGAGGAGGAGGCCTCCGAGGAGCGCGCCGCGCGCACCCACTGGGACATGCTGCTCGAGCGCCGCACCATCCCGGAGCTCGAGGAGATCCTCGCCGAGCGCCTCGAGATCCTCCGCGCGCAGCGCGGCGAGGGGCGCAAGACCGCCTGAGCTCGCGCTCCTCCCGCTGGTTGAGGAGGCCGCGGCGCGGCCGTCTCGAAACCAGCCTCGCGAGCGCGCGGGTCCCGAGATCCGCTATGCGCTCCCCGACCGGCGGCTCCGCCGCCAGCGCAGCAGGGCCGCCGCGCCGAGCAGCAGCACCCCGAGCGCGGCGAGCACGATCTCGATCGTGCGGCCGTGCAGCGCCGCGGGCGTGAGCCCGTCGTGCAACGGCACGTCGGCGACGATGGTGCCCGGCTCGTACCACGGCAGCGACTCGACGACCCGGCCGTCGGCCCCGATCACCGCGCTGATGCCGACCGTCGACACGTTGACGACCGAGCGGCCGAGCTCCGCCGCGCGGATCCGCGCGAACTCGAGCTGCTGCGCGCTCTCGTCGGTGCGGCCGAAGTCGGCGTTGTTCGATGACGCCAGGATGACCCGCCCGCCGTCGAGCACCGACTCGCGCAGCAGCGCGTCGTCGACGATGTCGTAGCAGATGTTCACGGCCGCCCGCACCTCGCCGCCCGCGGTCGGGATGTCCATGACGGCGTCGGTCTCGCCGAAGGCGTACTCCCGCCCGACCATGTCGACGAGGTCCGGGACGAGCAGCCGGTAGAACTCCCGGTCCGGGATGTACTCCCCCCAGACGACCGGGTGCCGCTTGTCGTAGGTGTCGAGCGCCCGGCCGTGGTCCCAGAGCATCACGGTGTTGTAGAAGCGGTCGTCGCGCGCCGTGACCGCCTGCGCGAGGAGCGGCGCCTCCATCGAGTCGGCGACGTAGTCCCACACCGCCGCCGCGTAGGGCTCGACCTCGGGATCCCAGTCGCTCGAGCCCTCCGGCCAGAGCACCAGGTCGACGCGCTCCTCCCCCGCCGCGACCGCGTCGATGAGCGGCTCCGTCGCGGCGACCTGCGCGGCGAGCAGATCGCCGGGCTGGCGCTCGTCGAAGTAGCCGGCCGGTCCGTCGCCCTGCACGAGCGCGATCCGCATCGAGCCCGTCTCGGCGACCTGGAACGCCGGCCAGAACGCGAGCACCGCGGCGAGCGCGACGGGCGCCGCCGCGCGCAGCCAGACCGCGACCCCGCGGGCACACACCGCCTCGACGACGAGCGCCGTCAGCCACACCACGACGAAGCTCACGCCGGAGATGCCGAGCCAGGCGTAGAGCTCGGACAGCGGCGAGTCGATCTGCGAGTGCCCGATCCGGCCCCAGGCGAAGCCGCCGTACGGCCACACGCTGAAGATCGCCTCGCGTGCCGTCCAGAGGCCGGCGACGGCGATCGGGAGGAGCAGCAGGCGGCCGAGCGCGGCGACGCGAGGGATCAGCCCGGGCACCCAGCGATAGGCGAACGCGATGAGCCCCGCGCCGATCGCGAAGAAGAATCCGCCGGCGAAGGCGAGCGCGACCATCGGGATCGGCCCGACCCACTGCGAGGCCCACTGGATGTGGACCAGGTAGAACACGCTCTCGTAGACGAAGCCGACGGCCGCGCCCGTCCAGAAGCCGCGGCCGACGAGCGCGACGAGGCATGCCGCGATGCCGACGAACACGAACGGCCACCACCCGAGGTCCGGGTAGGCGAGGTCGGTGATCGCGCCCCCCGCGGCCGCGACGAGCAGCGCGGCCCACCAGGGCAGGAGCGGCCGCACGCGCTCGTCGGGACGCCAGCGGACTCGCACGCAGCGAGCCTACGCGGGGCTCGCTATGACCGCGCCGTGCGTCGTGGCTCAGAAGTCGACGCTGGAGACGACGCCCCGGCGGACCGAGTCGACCGCCTGCCGCGCCGCGCGGGCGAGCGGGCCGTCCGCGACCTTGCCGACCTGGTCGAGGAGGTCGATCGTCTGCCGCGTCCAGCGGACGAAGTCCCCGGGCGCCAGGTCGGTCTCGCGGAGCACCGCGTCGAGCGTCCCGCCGCGCGCCCAGCGATGCATGGCGGGGACGAGCGCGGCGCTGAGCGGGCCGCTGCCCGCGAGGCCGTGCGCCCGCTCGACATCGTCGAGCTCGGCCCAGCGGTCCGTCGTGCGGTCGATCGCCTCGGCGAGGGCGCGGCCGCCGGGCAGCCGCATCCCGTACTCGCTGCCGCCCTCGCGCCGCGGCTCATAGACGAGGCAGGTCGCGATCGCGGCGATGCCGGCCGGGTCGAGCCCGTCCCACAGCCGCAGCCGGAGGCATTCGGCGACGAGCAGATCCCGCTCGCCGTAGATGCGCTTGAGCCGCCGGCCGTCGGGGGTGGGATGGTCCTCGGGATCGATGTACCGCAGCTCCTTGAGCACCTCGGCCACGCGGTCGAACACCCGGGCCACGGCGCCGGTCCGGTTCTCGATCTGCCGCGAGAGCTGGTCCGTCGACTTCTTCAGCTGCCAGTACCGCTCGGACCAGCGGGCGTGCGCCTCGCGGTCGGGGCAGGCGTGGCAGGGGTGGCGCTTCAGCCGCTGCCGCAGGCCCTCCAGCTGCCGCTGGCGGCGATCGCGCTCGGCGCGCGTCGCGCTCTGGTCGACCTTCTTCCGCTCCAGGTCGGTGAGCTCGCGCCGGATGCCGGAGTACTCGCGGAAGTCGCCGAGGTGGCACGCCATCGACGTCGCGTAGCCGGCGAGCGACTCCTGCTGCGAGCGGACGCGGCGCGCCAGGTCGACGACGGCACGGTCGGCCTGGAACTGCGCGAAGGAGGACTCGAGGATCTCCCGCGCGCGCTCGCGACCGAACTGGTCCAGGAGGTTCGCGGCCATGTTGTACGTCGGGCGGAACGAGGAGTTGAGCGGATAGGTGCGGCGCGAGGCGAGCGAGGCGACCGCGGCGGGGTCGACGCCCGGCTGCCAGACGACGACGGAGTGGCCCTCGACGTCGATGCCGCGGCGCCCCGCGCGCCCGGTGAGCTGGGTGTATTCTCCCGGCGTGATCGGCACCCGGGCCTCGCCGTTGAACTTCTCGAGCGACTCGAGGACGACGGTGCGCGCCGGCATGTTGATGCCGAGCGCGAGCGTCTCGGTCGCGTAGACGACCTTGAGCAGCTTGCGCTGGAAGCAGGCCTCGACGACCTCCTTGAACGCGGGGAGCAGGCCCGCGTGGTGGGCGGCGACGCCGCGCTCGAGCGCGGAGATCCAGTCCCAGTAGCCGAGCACGCCGAGGTCCTCGTCGGGCAGCGTCCGGCAGCGCTCCTCCGCGATCGCGCGGATCTCCTCGCGCTCCTCCGCGGTCGTGAGCCGGACCCCGTCGCGGAGCAGCTGCTGCACCGCCTGCTCGCAGCCGGCACGGCTGAACACGAACACGATCGCCGGCAGCAGGTTGCGCTCGTCGAGGATGCGCACCACCTCGGGCCGTCGCACCCGGTCGTCGAGCCGGCCGGCGCCGGGCCCGGGCCGGCGGCGGTCGAAGCGGCCGCGGTCGTAGCGGCTCGCGGGCGCGACCCGCCGGCTGCCGCCGCGTGCGGCCTCGACGAGCTCGGGGTTGACCCGGGCCGCGCGGCCGGCGACGACCGCCGCGGGATCCTCGAACAGGTCGACGAGCCGGTGGCGCACGAGCACGTGCTGGTCGAGCGGCACGGGGCGGTCCTCGGAGACGACGACGTCCGTGTCGCCGCGCACGGCGAGCAGCCAGTCGCCGAACTCCTCCGCGTTCGACACCGTCGCCGAGAGCGAGACCATCCGCACCTCGAGCGGCAGGTGGATGATGACCTCCTCCCAGACCGCGCCGCGCGCGCGGTCCGCGAGGTAGTGCACCTCGTCCATGACGACGCAGGCTAGCCCCTGGAGCAGCTCGGAGCCGGCGTAGAGCATGTTCCGCAGCACCTCGGTCGTCATGACGACGATCCGGGCGCCGGAGTTCACGTTCGTGTCGCCGGTCAACAGCCCGACCGAGTCGGGACCGTACGCGGCGGCGAGCTCGCCGTACTTCTGGTTCGACAGCGCCTTCATGGGCGTCGTGTAGAACACCTTGGCCTCGTCGCCGAGTCGCGTCGCGCCCTGCATCGCGCGGAAGATGGCGAACTCGGCGACGATCGTCTTGCCTGCGCCGGTGGGGGCCGCGACGAGGACGCTGCGGCCCTCCTCGAGCGACTCGCAGGCGGCGACCTGGAACGCGTCCATGTCGAAGCCGAGCCGCTCCCGGAAGGCGTTCAGGACCGGCGTCCTGGTCCGGCGCTTCGCGGCCGCGTACCGCTCGGCGGCGGAGGCTTCGGCCATGCGCAGAGCCTACCCGCCGAGGCTAGGCGGGCTCTGCGAGCCCCTCCTCGGCGAGGAACGCCGCCTGCCGCTTCGCGCGCCGCCGGTCGTTCAGGAGTGCGATGCCGGCGGCGGCGAAGTAGAGCACGAGCATGGGCACGGCCAGCAGGAACATCGAGACGATGTCGGTCGCGGGGGTGGCGAAGGCGGTGAAGGTCACGACCGCGATGATCGCGATCCGCCAGCCCTTGATGATCGAGCGGCCGGTGAGGACGCCGGCGAAGTTCAGCAGCACCAGGACGGCGGGCAGCACGAAGCCGATGCCGGTGGCGATCATGAGCTTGAGGATGAAGTCGTAGTAGTAGCGCGCCGAGAGGTTGGAGATGGAGTCGGCCGGGGCGAAGCCGACGAACAGCTCGACGATGTGCGGCATGACCAGCCAGCCGACGGCGCAGCCGGCGAGGAACAGCGGCACCGCCGAGAGCAGGAAGCCGACGCCGTACCGGCGCTCCTTCTTGACCAGGCCGGGGGTCAGGAACGCCCAGATCTCGTACAGCCACAGCGGTGAGGCGGCGACCAGCCCGATCGTCAGCGAGATCTGCAGGCGCAGGTCGAAGGAGCCGGCGATGGTGTCGAAGTTCAGCGCCGCGCCCCGGCCCGACTCCTCGGCGACGGTCTGGATCGGCACCTGCAGGCCGATGAACACCAGGTCCGAGGCCCACCAGCCGTAGGCGGTGCAGGCGACGATCGCGATGACCGAGACGAGGATGCGGTTGCGCAGCTCGCGGAGGTGCCCGCCCAGCGACATCGTGCGCTCGGGGTTGCGCCGCCCCGGCCGCGCGGGCTTCGCGGCCACCGTGCTCAGGCGGACGGCTTCGCGTCGTCCGGCGAGTCGGCGACCGTCGACGCCGGGTCGGCCTTCGCCGTCTCGGGCTTGACCGCGTCGGACTCGGCGTCCGCGGCCCGCTCGTCCTTCATCGTCTTGACCTCCTTGCGGAAGATCCGCATGGACTGGCCCAGGCTCTTCGCGAACGCCGGCAGCTTGGGCGCGGCGAACAGGAGCAGCACGAGCACCACGATCAGGACGATGATCCACGGCTCTCTGAACAGTCCCATTGCCGATCCCTTCGCGCGGTCGCCTCAGTCTACTCGTCGGGGGCGGCGTACCGGCTGAGCGCGTCGCGCGCCCAGGCGCGCACGGTCTCGCGGGCCGCGGGCGGCGCGACGACGACGGCGCCCGGCACCTCGGCGAGGATGCGCCGCAGCGCCGCGTCGGAGCCGATCGCGACGTCCATCCGCACCCGGTTGGTGCGCCCGACCCGCTTCGTCGCACTCGGCCGGTAGCCGGACATCAGCGGGATGCCGGAGGCGTCGCACTCGATCGTCACGATGCCGTGCTCGGGGCCCGGATCGAAGCCGATCGGCGCCCGGTCGAGGTCGGCGACACCGTGCTCGACGGGCGTCTCGAGCACCTCGAGCCCGGAGATGCGGTCGAGGCGGAAGGTGCGCAGGCCGCCGCGGAGGAAGCACCAGCCGCGCAGGTGGTGCTCGGCGTCGGTCGACTCGAGCCGGATCGGGTCGACGTCGCGACGGGCGCTCGTCCCGTCGGCGTTCCGGTAGTCGAAGGCGACGCGCCGACCCGCGGCGATCGCGCTCCGCAGCTCGGCGAAGCCGGGCACGCCGGCGGCCGCCGGCAGGACGACCGGCTCCGCGGGCGCCTCGGTCGCGCCGCGGGCGAGCTTGGCCCGCAGGCTCGCGAAGTCGGCGATCGAGGCGAACGCCGGGTCGGAGCCGAGCACCCCGAGGCCCGCGAGCAGGCCGGCCGCCTCGCGCGCGGAGATCCGCGGGACGTCGTCGATCGCGACGCGCTGGATGAGGACGAGCTCGTCGTGCTGCTCGAGCGCGCCGAGGTCGAAGTCGAAGAGGTCCTGCGGCAGGTACATGCCGGTCTCCCCCGGCACGCCCATCGTCATGATCTTGAGCACGGAGTCGCGGATGAACTGCTCCGAGTAGCCGAAGTGCCGGGCCGCCTCGGCGACCGGCACCGGCCCGGCGCCCTCGAGGTAGGGCACGAAGGCGAGGTAGAACGCGAGCTTGTCGCTGGCGTCCGGCTCGTCAGCCATGCGCCGCCGCCAGTCGCGAGAGCCGTGCCGTCACCAGCGCGACGAGCGCCGGCGGCGAGAGCACGGTCGCCTCCGGGTGGAGCGCGACGAGCTCGTCGGCGAGGAGGGCGAGGTCGGGGTCGCGCACCTCGAGGACGCCCGAGTCGACGACGACGCTGCCGGGCCGGTTCCGCAGCCGCAGCTCGGCGTCCGAGCCCGCGGCGACGGCGACTCGGGCGGCGTTGCGGGCGGCGACGCGGTCGAGCTCGGCGAGCTCGCGCTCGAGCTCGTCCGGGTCCGCCGGGACGGCGGGCTCCGCCGTCTGCCGGACGTCGCCGACGATGCGCCGGACGAGGAAGGTCTTCCGCGTCCCGTCCGCCTCCGCCGCGACGAGCAGCCAGCGGCCGAGGTGGTGGAGCAGGTCGAGCGGCGAGACGCGGCGGCGGGTCGGCGCCTCGTCGGAGGGCTTCAGGTAGTCGAACTCGACGACGCGGCGCTCCTGGATCGCGCCGCGCAGCGGGTCGAGCGCGGGCTCGGCGGCGCGGACCAGCGGCAGGTAGCCGACCACGGGATCGCTCGCGGCGATGCCGAGGCCGCGCAGCTTCGTCAGCGCCCGCCGGGAGTCGGCCGAGAGCGAGCCCTCGCGCCAGACCTCCGCCGCGAGGCCGAGGAGCGCGAGCTCGCCGGGGGTGAACGCGATGTCCTCCGGCAGCTCGTACGCCGTCTTCGGGATGCGGTAGCGGGCGAGCTGGTTGTTCCCGGGGTCGCTCGGGTCGTCGACCGTCTCGATGGGCACGCCGAGGTCCTTCAGGGCCCGCTTGTCGCGCTCGAACAGCCGGTCGAGCGCCGCGAGGTCGCTGCCCTGGTGGCGCTGCGCGTAGCCGTGGACGCTGGAGAGGATCTCCGACTTTCGCAGGCCGGCGCTCGTCGCGACGAGGGCGAGGACGAGGCTGAACTGCCGCTCGTAGTTGTTCGGGACCTCGGCCACTCGCAGAGTTTAGAGCCCCCTGGTGTCGAGGATGGTTTCGAGACGCGCCGGGGGCGCTCCTCAACCCAAGGGTTTCGAGACGCGCCGGGGGCGCTCCTCAACCACCGGTGGCGGGGACGATCCCCAGGATGTCGATGACGAAGACGAGCGTGTCGTCCGGCCCGATGCCCGAGCCCTGCGGCGGGTTGTCGCCGTAGCCCTGCGCCGGCGGGATCGCGGCGAGCACCTGCGACCCGACCCGGTGCCCGACGAGCGCCTTCGAGAAGCCCTCGACGACGCCGGTCGTCGGGAACTGGGCGGGCGCGCCCTTGTCCCAGCTCGAGTCGAAGACCTCGCGCGAGTCCCAGATGACGCCCGTGTACTGGACGAGCACGGTGTCGCCGTCCTGCACCTCGGTGCCGTTGCCGGCGATGAGCGTCTCGATGCGCAGCTCGCTCGGCGGCTCGGCGTTCGTGAAGGAGAGCCCCGGCTGGCCGTTCGCGGCGAGCGAGACGGTCGGCAGGCCGTTCTGCGGGAGCTGCGGCGCGCCCTGCGCGCGGGACAGGTACGCGCCGGCGACGTCGAGCACCGAGACGACGGTCATCTCCGGGTCGATCCCGTAGGCGGAGACGAAGGCCTCGCCGAGGACGACGCTGCTCGTGCCGACGGTCGCGATGCGCGAGCCGACCGTCGCGCACACGGCCGGGCGGAAGAACGGCGTGTCGTCGGCGGTCAGCGGGATGATCGTGACGCCGTTGGTCTGCGTGAGCACCGTGCCGCTCACGCCGTCGAGGATGGTGATGGAGCCGGCGACGTTGTCGTTCGGTCCGACGACGGGCCCCTCCCCCGCGTCCAGGACGGCGCTCGAGGTCTCCGTGCGGGACACCAGCGGCGTCGGGAACTCGGCCTCCAGGGGCGTGGCGCCGAAGTCGCCGCTCGCCTCGACGTCGGCGGCGAGCCCGCCGCGCTCCGAGACCGGCGTGCAGCGGCCCGGGTCGACCGGGCTGCCGCCGTCGATCGCGGGTCCCGACGGCGCCGCGCACGCCGCGAGGGTGAGGACGAGGGCCGAGGCGGCGAGGATGCCGGGGGTCTTGCGCACCGGCCTACTCTACCGGCGAGTCGCGGGCGGCATCCGCGGCGGCGGCGGCCTGCCGCGCGGCCTTCCGCGCCCGCTTGGGGCTCGTCTCGCGCCCGCCGAGCGCCGAAGCATCCCAGGCGTCCTCCGCGCTCGGCGTCCATGCCTCGACGTCCGCCTCCCGGTAGTCCTCCTTCGAGGCCCGGCGCTTGCGCTCGAGGGGCAGCACGCCCGGCGCGAGCCGGCGCGCGAACAGCAGGAAGCCGGTGTGGGCGTTCATCCGATGGTCGGGTCGGACGGCGAGCCCCTCGACGTGCCAGGTGCGCACGAGCGTCTCGCTCGCCTCCGCCGCGGTGAAGCGCCGGGTGGCGCGGATCGCCTCGGTGGTCCTCGAGAGCTGCGTGACGGTCGCGACGTAGCAGCAGAGCACGCCCCCGGGCGCCAGCGCCTCGGCCGCGGCGTCGATGCACTCCCACGGCGCGAGCATGTCGAGGACGATCCGGTCGACGGAGCCGGCCTGGGCGAGTCCCGGCAGCGCCGTCGCGAAGTCGCCGAGCTCGATCCTCCAGTTCTCCGGCGCCGCCCCGCTGCCCGAGAGGAAGTACGCCTCGACGTTCGCCCGGGCGATGTCGGCGAACTCCTCCCGCCGCTCGATCGAGAGCAGCGAGCCGCCGGGGCCGATCGCGCGCAGCAGCCACATGCTCAGCGCCCCCGAGCCGACGCCCGCCTCGACGACCCGCGCCCCCGGGAACACGTCGGCGTGGGCGAGGATCTGGGCCGCGTCCTTCGGGTACACGATCGCGGCGCCGCGCGGCATCGACAGCGCGAAGTCCTTCAGCAGCGGGCGCAGGCACAGGAACTCGTCGCCGTTGCTCGCGGTCACGACGCTGCCGTCGGGCCGGCCGATGATCTCGTCGTGGGCGACGACGCCGCGGTGCGAGTGGAAGGCGCCGCCGGCCGCGAGCGTCACCGTGTTCAGCCGGCCCCGCTCGCTGGTCAGCTGCACCCGCTCCCCCGCCCGGAAGGGGCCGCGCGCGGTCACGGTCGCGCCCCCTCGACCCGGCGGTCGAGCTCGGCGCGGACGTCGGCGACCGTGCGGCCCTCGAGCGTGTCCCAGCGGACGAAGCCGGGACGGTCCTCGATCGAGACGATCCACGGGATCGCGATCGCGAGCGCGCCGGAGGAGACCGCGGCGGCGAGCCCGATGTTCGAGTCCTCGAAGGCGACGCAGTCCTCGATCGGGACGCCGATCGCCGCGGCGCCGCGCAGGTAGGGGTCCGGGTGCGGCTTCGCGTGCTCCACGTCGTCGCCCGCGACGATCGCGTCGAAGCCGTCGAAGCCGAGCTGCCTGGCGACGTGCGCGGCCATGTCGTGGAGGGACATCGTCACGAGCGCGGTCGGCACGCCCTCCGCGCGCAGCGCCTGCAGCAGCTCGCGCGCGCCCGCGCGCCACGGCATGGTGTCCGGGTCGAGGTGCGCCTTGACGTGGTCGGTCATCCAGCGGGTGATCTCCTCGACGCTGAGCCGGACCCCGGCGCGCTGCAGCACGAGGGCCGAGTCGTCGAGGCCCTTGCCGACGCACTCCATCGCGTCCTCGTGCGTCCAGACCCCGCCGAAGGACGCGACGAGCTCCGACTCGGCGTTCATCCAGAGCGGCTCGGTGTCGACCAGCGTGCCGTCCATGTCCCACAGCACGCCGAAGCCGCGATCCTCGCCCACACTCCAAGCGTAGGGTCCTATCCTGGTGCCACCATCCCGGCAAGGAGTCGCATGGCCTCGGTCCCGTTCCCGCGCACCAGGACGCTCGTCGTCGCGTTCGAGGGCTGGAACGACGCCGGCGAGGCGGCGAGCGGCGCGGTGCGCCGACTGCGGGACCATCTCGGGCTCGAGCCGATCGCGGAGCTCGACCCGGAGGACTACTTCGACTACCAGTTCAGCCGTCCCGTCGCGACGATCGGGCCGGACGGCGCGCGGCGCATCCTCTGGCCCGGCGTGACGCTCTTCGCCCCCGGCGCCGATGACGACGATTCGGGCGTGCACCTGCTGCTCGGGACCGAGCCGTCGCGGATGTGGAAGACGTTCGCCGCGGAGACGCTCGAGCTCGTGCAGGACGCGGACATCGACTTCGTCGTGCTCCTCGGCGCGATGCTCGCCGACGTGCCGCACACCCGGCCGATCTCGACCTTCGCCTCGAGCGAGAGCCCGGAGGTGCGCAGCGCGTTCGGCGTGGAGCGCTCGACGTACGAGGGCCCGACCGGCATCCTCGGCGTGCTCGCCGACGCGTTCCAGACCGCCGGCATCCCCGCCGTCTCGATCTGGGCCTCGGTGCCGCACTACGTGCACAACGCGCCGAGCCCGAAGGCGACGCTCGCGCTGCTCGACAAGCTCCAGGACTTCGTGCCCGTCGAGGTGCCGCGCGACGAGCTCGTCGAGGAGTCGGCGGTCTGGGAGTCCGGCATCGACCAGCTCGCGGACGACGACGAGGAGATGGCGTCCTACATCGAGACGCTCGAGCGGGCGCGCGACACGGTCGACGCGCCGGAGGCCTCCGGCGAGGCGATCGCCGAGGAGTTCGAGCGCTACCTCAAGCGCCGCGGCGGCGACGACACCGCCCGCGGCTGAACACTCGCTGGTCGAGGAGCGCCGAAGGGGCGTCTCGAGACCAGCCGCGCGGATCGCGTGCCGACGCCGTCGCTCAGTACGGCTGCAGCACGTTCGTCGCCAGCAGCACCATGAGCACCCCGCCGAGCGCGACCCGGTAGACGACGAACGGCAGGAACGACCGCGTCTGCAGCCAGCGCATCAGGAACGCGATGACCGCGTAGCCGACGACGAAGGCGACGATCGTCGCGAGCGCCGTCTCGGCCAGGCCGAAGGGCATCACGACGGCGCCGGAGCCGACGTCGCCCTCGCCGCGCAGCGCGTTGACGAGCTCGTACACCCCGCTGCCGAGGACCGCGGGGATGGCCAGCAGGAACGCGAAGCGCGCGGCCGTCGGCCGGGTGTAGCCGAGCGCGAGGCCCATCGCCGTGGTCGCGCCCGAGCGGCTCACGCCGGGGACGAGCGCGAGCATCTGGGCGAGCCCGATCAGCAGGCCGTGCGGGTAGGTCATGTGCGCGAGGTCCCGCCGGCGGTGCCCGAGCCGGTCGGCGAGGCCGAGCAGCAGGCCGAACACGATGAGCACGATCGCGACGAGCCACAGCGAGCGGAAGACGCCGCGGATCTCCTCCTGGGCGAGGTAGCCGACGACGCCGATCGGGATGGTGCCGATGATGACGAGCCAGCCGAGCCGCACGTCGGAGTCCCCGCGCTGGATGCCCGAGCTCGGCGAGAAGTGCCGGAACCACTTCGAGATGATCCGCGTGATGTCGCGCCAGAAGTAGAGGATGACCGCGACCTCGGTGCCGATCTGCGTGATCGCCGTGAACGTCGCACCGGGATCGTGGCCGAAGAGCTCGCCCGCGATGCGCAGGTGCGCGCTCGAGGAGATCGGCAGGAACTCCGTCAGGCCCTGGAGGAGGCCGAGGATCGCGGCCTCGATGAAACTCACGGGGGTCGAGCCTACGGGGTGCCCAGCAGGAAGTCCGTCAGCACCGCGGTGCCGAAGTCGAGGGCCTCGAGCGGGACGCGCTCGTCGACCCCGTGGAAGAGGCCGGGGAAGTCGAGGTCGGCGGGCAGGCGCAGGGGCGCGAAGCCGTAGCCGGTGATGCCGAGCGCGCTGAGCGCCTTGTTGTCCGTCCCGGCCGGCATCAGGTACGGCAGCACGGGCGCGCCCGGGTCGTGCTTGGCGAGCACCCGCCGGATCGCGTCGATCGTCGAGCCCTCGAAGGGGAACTCGAGCCCGATGTCCCGCCGGACCACCTCGAGCTCGACGCCCTCGGGCAGCAGCTCGCGGATCGCGTCGAGCACGGCGTCCTCCTCCCCCGGCAGCGGGCGCAGGTCGAGGAGCGCCTCCGCGCGGTCCGGGATGACGTTGTGCTTGTAGCCGGCGCTCAGGACCGTCGGGTTGCTCGTGGTGCGCAGCGAGGGCAGCAGGAACCCCGCGGCCGTGCCGGTCGCGGCGACGAGCTCGTCCGCGTCCTCCGCGTCCGAGCGGCCGAGCAGCCGTCGCAGCTCGTCGAGCAGCCCCTCCGTGGTCGCGGTGAGGCGGATCGGCCACTCGGTCCGCCCGATCCGCGCGACCGCCTCGGCGAGCCGGGTGATCGCGTTCTCCCGGACCAGCCGGCTCCCGTGCGCCGCGGGTCCGCTCGCGACGAGGCGGATCCAGACGAGCGCCTTCTCCCCGGTCTGCAGGAGGTACGCGCGCCGCCCGCCGACGTGGATCGAGTAGCCGCCGACCTCGCTGATCGCCTCCGACGCCCCGGCGAACAGCTCGGGGTGGTGCTCGGCGAGGAAGTGGGAGCCGTGGACGCCGCCGTTCTCCTCGTCGGCGAAGAACGCGATGACGAGCTCGCGCTCCGGCAGTCGGCCGCTGCCGAGGATGTCGGCGAGGGCCGCGACGATCATCGCGTCCATGTCCTTCATGTCGACCGCGCCGCGGCCCCAGAGCATGCCGTCGCGGATCTCGCCCGCGAACGGGTCGACGGACCACGCCTCGGGATCGGCCGGGACGACGTCGGTGTGGCCGTGGACGACGAGCGCCGGCAGCGCGGCGTCGCGGCCGGGCACCCGGGCGACGACGCTCGTGCGCCGCGGCTCGGCGTCGAAGTACTGCGGGGTCAGGCCGAGCGCCTCGAGTCGTGCGCCGAGGTACTCCGCCGCCTCCGTCTCGCCCTTCGACCTGCCGTCGCCCCAGTTCGTCGTGTCGAGGCGGATGAGGTCGCGCGCGATCCGCGCGGTCGGGCTGAGGTCGCGGAGCTCGTCGGCCATGCGTCCACGCTAGTCGGCGCTTCCCCCGGTCATCGCGGCCGCCCGCCGATCGGATGTCGGAGGCTGCCGGTTGAATCGACGCATGGATCCCCTCGACCGCCTCGCCGCCGCGATCGACGCGGCCGCCGGGATCCGGCGCGAGATCGCGCGGCTCGAGGCGGCGTTCGCGCGCGAGGTCGCGGCCGCGTCGCGCGCCGCCGAGGACCTCTACGACGGCCGGCCGCAGGCCGAGTGGCACGTCGGCATGCGGGCCGTGCGCGCGGAGCTCGCGACGGCGCTGCGGGTCTCGGAGCGGCAGGCGGAGCGCTGGGTGCACGAGTCGCGGAAGCTCGTCGACGATCTGCCGGAGACCCTCGCCGCGCTCGAGGCCGGCGCCGTCTCGCGCCGCGCCGCCGCCTCGGTCGTCGAGTCGGCGTGGACGCTCGGGCTCGCGGGCGCCGACGGGGTCGTCCCGGAGCCCGGCGAGGTCGCGGCGCGTCGCGCCGAGTTCGACGAGCGGGCCTCGGCGCTCGCGTCGCGGGTCGCGGAGCACCGCCTCCGCGGGCGCCTCGTCGCGCTGCGCGACCGGCTGCACCCCGTCGCACCCGCGGAGCGTCACCGGGCGGCGGCCGAGGAGCGGCACGTGCGGGTGACGCCGGCCGAGGACGGCATGGCGTGGCTGACCGCCTACCTGCCCGCCGTCGAGGCCATCGCGATCCACGACCGTCTCACCCGCATCGCGTTCGTCATCCGCACCTCCGACGAGCCGGTCGACCCCGAGGGGCTGTTCGCGGATCAGGGCGAGCCGGAGGCCGAGCCGGAGTCGGAGGGCGATGAGCGGGGCGCCGAGGTCGTGCCGCCGGCGCGCGGACACGACGAGACCTCGCTCGACCGACTGCGGGCGGACCTCCTCGTCGACCACCTCGTCCGGGGCGAGCGGATCGGGCGCTTCGACGGCATCCGCCCGCAGGTCGTCGTGACCGTACCCGCGCTGACCCTCCTCGATCGACCCGATCCGGGCGGCGATCCGCCCGAGCTCGAGGGCTACGGGCCGATCGATCCCGTCACCGCGAGGCGCCTGACGTCCGAGGCGCCCGGCCTGTACCGGCTGCTGACGGACCCGCACAGCGGCGCACGACTCGATCTCTCGCGCACGTCGTATCGCCCGAGCGCCGAGCTGCGGCTGTGGCTGCGACTCCGCGACGGGACCTGTCGATTCCCCGGCTGCGGGCGCGCCGCGGCGCACTGCGACCTCGACCACACCGTGGCCTGGGCGCACGGCGGCCCGACGAGCGCCGGGAACCTCGCCCACCTGTGCCGGGCCCACCACACGCTGAAGCACCGCAGCGCCTGGCAGCCGCGCCAGGACCCGGGCGGCGCGCTCACCTGGACCACGCCGCTCGGGCGCGAGGTCGTGGTCTGAGCGGGAGCGACGTCCTAGCTCTGCTCCCCGATCCGGAACTGCACCGCGCCGGTCTGCGAGGGCTGGGCGTCGAGCAGCTTGTCGTCGAGCGCGCCGGCGGCGGCCTCGTCGAGGAACACGCGGGCGCCGGCCTGGGCGACGACCGTCTCGCCGTCCTCGGGCGCCTCGGCGATGGAGAGCGAGAACTCGACCGGATCGGCGGTGAGGGTGACGATCCGGAGCCCGCCCGTGTCGGGCACGGGCGCGCTCTCGAGGATGGACTCGATCGCGATTCGGGCGGTGTCGGTGAGCGTGAGCACTCGGTCCCCTCCTTCGGTGCAACGGCTGGTCGTCTCGACCAGTCGGCCACGGTTCCGAGAATCCGCCGCGAGCGCAAGGGGAAGCCGCCGCATTCTGAGGCGATGCCCAGGCTGGCGTGCCTGCGCGCCCCGCGCTGCTCGCCGCTCGCTCGGGATCGCCGCGCGTCGGGCCTCGGGATAATGGGGAGCGGGGCGGGACGACGGCGATGCCGTCCGAGGGCGAGGAGGGATCTTGCGCGATTGGCGGAGCGGGCGCCCCGACCTCGGCTCGCAACTGGCCGATGCGCTCCGTGGCCTGGAGGCGGGCCGAGTCCGCGGCGTGCTGCTGGCCGGCGCGCGCGGCAGCGGCCGTTCCGCGCTCGCCGCCGAGGCGCTCCGCGGCAACGCGGCCCCGGTGCTGCGGGACGCCGACCTCTCGGCCGAGGAGCTCGCCGACGCCGTCCAGGACGCCCTCGGCGCGAACCGCCCGTTCGTCGCCTGCGTCTCCGCGTCCTTCGCCCGCCGGCTCCTCGGCCGTGCGGAGGCCCGCCGGGGGGTGATCGTGATCCCGGTGCCGCCGATGCATCGGGAGGAGGTCGCCGACGCGCTCGCCGACCGACTCGGCCTCGCGGCCTCGGCACGGCTCGTGAGCGAGGCGTGGCGGGCGAGCGGGGGCAACGCGGCGCTGCTGCAGGCGGTGGTCGAGGACGGGATCGCCGGCGGCGCGATCCAGGGCGAGGGCCATGCGGCGCAGCTGATCGCACCGCTGGCGCTCGACTGGCACCGGATCCGGGCGCTCCCGATCGTCGCGGCGCTCGGGCCCGCGGCGCGCGGCGCGCTCGAACGGCTCGCGCTCGTCGAGCCGGCGCCGAGGGCGCTGGCGACCGAGCTGGTCGGCGCGGCAGCGCTGGCGGGCCTCATCGACGAGGGCCTCGTGCAGCGCACGTCGCGGAAGGGCACGCGTCCGGAGACGGTGTGGATCCTGCCGCAGGCGATCGCCGACCGCTTGCGGGCGGAGGCGGCGCCCGAGCTCGCCGCCGAGGTGCACGGGCGGGTGCTGGCGTCGCCGATGCCGCGGATCGCCGAGGAATGGCGGGCGCTCGGCCGAGCGCGGAGCCTGCTCTGGTGGTACGAGCAGGGCGCCGACGGCGAGCCGCCGCTCTCCCCCGTCGCCGCGGTGCGGGCGGCCAACCGCGTGCACCTGGGCGAGGTGGCCGCCGACCTGGCCTCGTATGCGCTCGAGCGGGGCCCAGACCTGGAGCTGCGCCGCGAGCGCGCGTTCGCGCGCCGGTTCCTCGGCGACCCGGGCGGCGCCCTCGACGACCTCCGCGAGATCCGACCCGGCGGCGATGACGCGCGGACGACGATCGGGATCGCGGATCTGGAGCACTACGAGCACGGCGAGGCGGACGCCGCGATCGCGCTGCTGCGCTCGTCGGCGGCCGCGAGCGGCGAGGGGCCGGCCCGGCGCGAGCTGCTCGGGGCGCTGGTGTCCCACCTCGCCTATGCCGGGCGGTTCGCCGAGTGCGAGGCCGAGCATCGGGCGCTGCCGGCCGGATCGCTGCACGAGCGGGGTCGTGCGGACGTGGCGCACGCGATGACGTGGTCGCATCGCGGCGGCACGGTCCAGGCGCTGCGCCGCCTCTACCGCTACCAGCTCCTGCCGACCGCGGACACCCCGTCCTGGTTCTCGGAGGAGCTGCAGGGCGCGCTGTTCGTGTGCCTGCTGCAGGCGCACGGCCCGGGCCGCGCGCTCGCCGCGACCGGGATCCTGGGCGACGCCGAGGCGAGCCCCTTCGTCCGCTTCGACGACGTGTCCGCCCTGACCGGCCGGGTCAGCGTGCTGCTCGCCCAGGGGCATGCGGCGCAGGCGCTGCGGCTCGCCCTGTCGGTCGAGGCGAGCGACGAGCAGGACCGCAGCGGCTTCGGGGCGCACGCGCTCGCGCTCGGCGCCGAGGCGGCCGCGTATCTCGGCGAGGACGCCCGCAGCCGAGCCCTGGAGGCGCGCTTCCGGCGCACGCCGGATCGTGCGGCGGGGGTCCTGCGCCCCAACTCCGAGGCGGCGCTGTGCGCGGCCGCGCTCATCCGCGGCGAGCCGGGCGCCCCCGAGCGCGCTCGCGACCTCGCGGCCGAGCTCGCCGGGGCCGGGCTGATGGCCTCGGCACTGCGCGTCGCCCAGGCCGGACTGCGCCTCGGCGACCCGGGCTGCGCGCGACTCGCCGCCGACTGGGGGCGCGAGACGAGCGGCGAGGTGTGCGCGGTGTTCGCCGGGCACGCCGCCGCGCTGCTCGCCGCCGACCCGCACGCCCTCGGCTCGATCGCCGAGCGCTACCTCCGGCTCGGGTTCACGCTCCATGCCGCCGAGGCGTGCTGCCAGGCCGCGGCACTGGCGCAGTCGAGCGGGGTGACGGACCTGGCGGCGGAGGCGTCCTCGCGGGCCCGGCTGATCCTCGGACTGACCGACGGCATCCGCGCGGCGCACCTGGCCGCCGCGGGCGGCGCGCCGGCCGAGCTGAGCCGACGCGAGCGGGAGATCGCCCTGCTCGTCTCGCAGGGCGCGAGCAATCGGAGCATCGCGCAGTCGCTCGTCATCTCGGTGCGCACCGTCGAGGGCCACCTCGGCCGGATGTACGCGAAGCTGGGGCTCGCCGACCGGCGCGCGCTCGCGGGGTACGTCCGCCGCGGCGACTGACGCGAGCGGCCACGCGCGTCCGCGAGCGTTTTAGGGTGCTCCGCACGCTATCGGCGCGGCATCCTCCCGGCTTGGCTGATGCGGACTCTGCTCGCGCCCACGCCGCGCGAGCCACGGCATCGCGGAGGGACTGGTCGCATGACACTGGGGGCGCGCGCTCGACGACGGCTCGGGACGATCGCGGGGGGCGCGGCGGTCGCGGTGCTCGCCGGCCTCGCGCCTGCGGGTGCCGTCCCCGCCGCAGCGGACGACACGGTCGCGATGCCCGATGCGGCGCTGCTCGCCTGCCTGAACGAGCACCTCGGCGCGGAGCGCCCCGCGGACCAGCCGGTCACGCTCGACGAGCTCGCCGCGTTCTCCGGCCAGCTCCGCTGCGGGAGCCGCGGCATCGCGGACCTGACCGGGCTCGAGCACGCGAGCAGCCTGGGCTACCTGGAGCTGGATGCGAACGAGATCGAGGATCTGTCGCCCCTGGGATCGCTGGCCGGGCTCTTCTACCTGGACGCGAGCGAGAATCGCATCAGCGATATCGGCGCGTTGAGCGGTCTGCCCGAGCTTCGGAGCGTGCTGATACGCGAGAATCTGGTCACCGACGTGCAACCGCTGGCGCATCTCGACTCCTGGTCCGAGCTGGATCTGTCGGAGAACGCGATCACCGACATCTCGCCGCTGCGCGGCTACGGGGGCCCGGATACCGCCTGGGTCGACTTCTCCGCCCAACAGGTGGCCATGAGCGCCACGGTGGGTGTGCCGGCCGCGAACCCGATCATCGGGACGGATGGGGAGCCCGTCCCGCCGGAGGACGCCGACTCCTATCAGTCGGAGACGAACTCGTTCCTGTTCTCCGAGGTCGCGGCCGCGCACCCCGAGACCTGGCGGCAGGGCGACTGGAATGTGTTCTCCGGGACGCTCCTCTGGGAGGTGACCGAGGCCGAACCGGCCGAGGCCGACGTGCCCGACGAGGAGTTGCGTGCGTGCATCAACGACGAGCTGGGCCAGCCCGCGGCGAGCCCGATCACCACGGCGCAGCTGGCGTCGCTGACCGTCCTCGACTGCGACTGGTACTGGATCGCCGACCTCACCGGCATCGAGTCGGCGACCGCGCTCGAGGTGCTCCGCGTGCCGTGGAGTCTCGACATCGGCGACAGCGAGCGCGGCATCGAGCCGCTCGCCGGCCTCACCTCGCTGGTCGAGCTCGACCTGGAGATGACGAACGTGCGCGACCTCTCGCCGCTCGCCGGTCTCCACGGCCTGCGGACCCTGTACCTCGACAGCAACCCGATCGACGACGCGCAGCTCGCACGACTGTCGGCGCTCGACGAGCTGCAGGTGCTCAGCATCACCGACGACCCGGCGATCACGGACCTCGCGCCCCTGGCGAGTCTGAGCGGCCTGCGGGAGCTCTACGCGCAGTTCGTCCCGGTGACGAGCGTCGAGCCCCTCGCGGGCCTCACGGGCCTCGAGGTGCTCTATCTCAACTACGGCGCCGCGATCACCGACCTCTCCCCCCTCGCCGGCCTGACCAACCTGACCGAGCTCGGGATCGACGACCAGGAGGTCCGTCTGCCGGACGTCATGGTCGGCAGCGAGCAGGCGAACCCGGTGCGCGGCCCCGACGGCCTCCCCGTCGGCTCCGACTCCGAGTTCTACGACGCGCTCGCGGATGCCTTCGTCTTCACCTCGGCCGGCTCGGACGTGGCGACGAGCTGGGAGACCGAGGTGACGATCGGCGGGGTGACCGCGACCTTCTCCGGCACCCTGGTCCGCGACGTGCTCGCCGCGCCCGTGCCGTCGGTCGCGGTCGACCCGGCCGAGCTCACCGACCGGGAGCTCGCCGACACCGGGGTGCGGATCACCGGGACGGGCTTCCCCGCCGGCGCGGTCGTGACGCTCTCGGTGTCCGGCGCCGCCGCGGGCACCGCGACCGCGGACACCGACGGCGAGGTTTCGTTCGCGTTCGCGGCCGAGCTCGGCGTCGGCGAGCACCCGATCGTCCTGGCCGTCGGCACGCTGTCCGCCGAGACGACGCTCACCGTGACCGCCGCCGTCCGCCCGGACGCGGGCGAGGAGCTCCCACCCCGGGCGCTCCCGGCCACCGGCGGCCCGGCGCCGCTCCTCGGGCTGGTCTCCGCCGTGCTCCTGATCGCGCTCGGGATCGGACTGCTCCGCGCGCGCCGCGCGTGAGGAGCATGTCGCGGCGACGATCGACGCGCCGAGCCCGAGGAGATCGCGAACCTGGTCGCCGATCCCGCCTCGCGATTCGACAGGAAACGGCCCCCGACCCGGGACCGAAATCCCAGTTCAGGAGCCATTCCACTCTGTGCGCGAGGGGGGACTTGAACCCCCACGCCCTTACGGGCACTAGCACCTCAAGCTAGCGCGTCTGCCATTCCGCCACCCGCGCGCACGCCGCTCGGACCTGCCGAGCAACGGTGAACGAGCATATCACCCCGCGACTTCGACGAAGGTCTCGGGACCGTCGGAATCGCCCGCGCCGGCGATCGCCTGGGCGGTCACCAGGATCGGATAGTGGTCGCTCCTCCCCCGGCGCAGGGTCTCGACCGCGACGATGTCCATCCCGCGCCCGGTGACGAAGTCGAAGTGGCCGCGGATGAGCTTGAGCGTCGTGTAGGTGCGCTTGTCGGAGAGCACCAGGTCGTAGCCCGCGCGGTTCAGCCGTTCGCCGAGCCGGTTGTGGAAGAGCGGGTAGTTGTAGTCCCCGACCATGAGCACCGGCGCGGTGTCCGAGAGCCCGCTCAGGTGCTCGTGCGCCATCGTGATCTGCTTGCGCCGCAGCGCGTTCCGGGAGGTGAGCGGCGCCGCGTGGAAGGAGCCGAGCACGAGCTCCTTCCCGGTCTCCGGCTCGCGCAGGTGCACGCCGACGAGCCGCTCGGGCTGCCGCTGCTCGAACATCATGTCGTGCACCGAGCGGTTGAGCGCGAAGGCCTTCGAGCCGAGCATCTCGAAGCGGTCGCGCCGGTGGTAGATCGCGAGGGCGAGCTCGTTGCGCCGGGTGTGCTCGGACAGCGAGAGGTGGCCGATGTCCTCCGGCAGCGCGTGGGCGTGCACCTCCTGCAGGCAGAGGGCGTCGAGCTCGGGATCGCTGGACACGATGCCCGCGAGCTCGCTCATCGCCTTGCTGTGCAGCAGGTTGTAGCTGATCACCCGGAAGACCACGTTCGCACGATACCGGGCCCATGTTGCGGACACGTGACGGGGGTACTCTGTGCCACGTGAGCAGGGCGACGAGCGAGACCACGAGCATCCACGACATTCCCGTCACCACGATCGACGGCCGCGAGACGACGCTCGCGGAGTACCGCGACCGGGTCGTCCTCATCGTCAACGTCGCCTCGCGGTGCGGCCTGACGCCCCAGTACGAGCAGCTCGAGCAGCTGCAGGAGACCTACGGCGAGCGCGGCTTCACCGTGCTCGGCTTCCCCTGCAACCAGTTCATGGGCCAGGAGCCCGGCTCGAACGAGGACATCCTCGACTACTGCTCGACGACCTGGGGCGTCACCTTCCCGATGTTCTCGAAGATCAAGGTCAACGGACCGGGCACGCACCCCCTCTACAAGCGGCTCAAGCGGACGAAGGACGCCACCGGCCTCGGCGGGATCGTCGCGTGGAACTTCGAGAAGTTCCTGCTGACGCCCGACGGCGAGGTGCGCCGCTTCCGCCCGCCGACCAAGCCCGACGCGCCCGAGATCGTCGAGGCCATCGAGTCGGCGCTCGCGGCGTCCGGCCGCTAGCGCCGCCACCACGATGACCACCCGCCTGACCCTGATCCGGCACGGCCAGACCCCCTCGAACGTCCACGGCCTGCTCGACACCGGCGCGCCCGGTCCCGGGCTCACCGGCCTCGGCGAGCAGCAGGCCGCCGCCCTGCCCGGCCTCCTCGCCGACGTCCCGGTCGACGCGGTCTACGTCTCGCGGCTGGTGCGGACGCACTTCACCGCGCTCCCGCTCGCCGAGGACCGTGCGCTGGACCGGGTCGAGCTGCCGGGCGTGCACGAGGTCGAGGCCGGCGCGCTCGAGATGCGCGGCGACGAGGACGCGGTCCGCCGGTACATGGAGACGGCGTTCGCCTGGGGACTCGGCAACCTCGACGCGCGCATGCCCGACGGCCCCGACGGCTACGACTTCTTCGGCCGCTACGACGCGGACGTCGAGCGCGTCGTCCGCGAGGCGCGTCACCCCGTCATCGTGAGCCACGGCGCCGCGATCCGGATCTGGGTCGCCCGCTCCGCGACGAACATCGACCCCGAGTTCACCGCGATCCACCACCTGCCGAACACGGGCGTCGTCGAGCTCGAGGGCGAGCCGGGGAACTGGCGCCTGCTCAGCTGGCCCGAGGCGCCGGTCGTCGAGCCGGACCCGATCGACCGCGAGTTCGAGGTCGGGGAAGCGAACGTCCTCGAGGAGCGTTGACCCTGACATGGACGAGCACGCGATGGAGCCGGTCTTCAGCGACAACCCGGAGGCGAGCCGCTACGAGCTGCACCTCGGCGGCGAGCTGATCGGGACCGCCGACTACGCGGTGAACGGCGACACGGTCGCGATCACCCGCGTCTACACCCGCCCGACGCACCGCGGCCAGGGCCTCGCCTACCGCACCACCGAGTACGCCGTCAACCGGATCGTCGCCGACGGGCACCGGGTGCTGCCGGTGTGCTGGGTCGCCGAGAAGTGGTTCGCCGACCATCCTGAGCGCCGAGCGGCGCTGGCGCCGTAGCGCGCGGCGCTACTCCGCCCACCAGGCGGGCTGCAGCACGAGCCGCACCTCGACGCCGGCCGCGTCGAGCACCTCGCGGATCGCCCGGCGCGCGGGCTCGTTCGCGGCGGCGACGAGCTGCAGCTGCCCGGACATGGTCGCCACGAGCACGGCGAGGTCCGCGGGACGCTCCACGGTCGCGGCGTCGGGCCAGCGGAAGGCGTCCGTCGCCGAGCCGACCTCGGAGCGCCAGTCCTGGTTCGCGAGATCGTCGAGCACCTCGGCGAGCCGCTCGCGCGCGACGACGAGGTAGATCCGCTGCTCGCTGCGCCCGACCCCCACGCCGACGGGCGAGGCCGGCGGCCGGACGGCCGACGCGCGCGGGGTGCGGGCGGCCCGGGGCGCCCGCGTCGCCCGCGGCGGCTCCGGCGCGCGTCGCGGCGAGCACACGTCGCACATCTCGATCTCGAGTCCGTGGATGCACTCCGACACGACTCCATTGTCTCGCGGATTCGGCACCGGGCCACCGGCCGGCTCAGCCGCGTTCCCGTCGTCCGAGCAGTCTCGCGGGTGCCACCGCCCCGCGGCCGAAGCGCTCGCGGGCGCGATCGACGGCCTGCTCGGCCTCGCGCCAGGAGTCGTCCTCCCAGAGCCCGGTCTGGCCCTCGCCGAGCTCCGCGCGCAGCCCGATCAGCCGCACCGGCGGGATCGGCCCCTCCGCCTCGAGCAGGGCGACCGCGGCCTCGTGCAGCACGTGCGCGACGTCCGTCGGCTCGGGCAGGGTCCTGGCTCGGGTGATCGTCCGGAAGTCCCCGAACCGCACCTTGATCGACACCGTCCGCGCCCGGACGCCGGAGCGCCGCAGCCGCGAGCCGACGTCGTCGGCGAGCCGGAGCAGCACGCCGCGCAGCCGCTCCCCGTCGGCGACGTCCTCCTCGAAGGTCGTCTCCCGCCCGATCGTGACGTCGGGCCGCTCGATCACCACCGGCCTCGGGTCGACGCCGTTCGCGAGCTCGTGCATCCGCTGCGCGCCCGCGTCGCCGAGCACCCGGCGGAGCGCCGGCAGCGGCGTGTCGGCGAGCTCGCCGACCGTCGCGATGCCGCGGGCCACCAGCTTCTCGCGCGACTTGCCGCCGATCCCCCACAGCGCGTCGACCGGCATCGGGCGCAGGAACGCGAGGGTCTCGGCGACGGGGACGACGAGCAGGCCGTCGGGCTTCGCCCGGCCCGAGGCGAGCTTCGCGACGAACTTCGTGCCGGCCACGCCGACGGACGCGACGAGCCCGGTCTGCGCCCGCACCCGCTCGCGCAGCAGCCTCGCGGCCTCGCGCGGCGAGCCGATCGCGCGCCGCGCGCCGGCCACGTCGAGGAAGCCCTCGTCGATGCCGACCTCCTCGACGATCGGCGTGATCGTCCGGCAGATCTCGAAGAACCGCGCCGACCAGTGGGTGTACCGCTCGCGGTGCGGCTCGACGACGACCGCCTGCGGGCACAGCCGGCGCGCGACGGCCATCGGCATCGCCGAGTTGACGCCGTAGCGACGCGCCTCGTAGGTCGCGGCCGTGACGACCGAGCGCGGCGAGTCCATCCCGACGATGACGGGCCGCCCGCGCAGCTCCGGCCGGTCGAGCAGCTCGACGGAGGCGAAGAACGCGTCGAGGTCGGCGTGCAGCACGGTGGCGCCGGTGTCGTCCGCGTCCTCGGCGCTGACGAGCCGGTCGCGCCCGTCCTGCTTGCTCACGCCAAGATTCTCCCCCGCTCCCCCGACGTTGCTAGAACTGTCCTGTGCATCAGTGGACGCGGTACGTGGCGATCGGGGACTCGTTCACGGAGGGCATCGGGGATCCCGAGCCCCGGGTGCCGGGCGGCCACCGCGGCTGGGCCGACCGCGTCGCCGAGGTGCTCGCGTCCCAGGCGCCCGGCTTCGCCTATGCGAACCTCGCCGTCCGCGGCAAGCTCCTGGACCAGATCATGCGCGATCAGGCGGAGGCCGCGCTCGCGCTCGAGCCGGACCTCATCACGATCTCGGCGGGCGGGAACGACATCCTCCGCCCCGGCTCGGACCCCGACGAGGTCGCGAGCCGCTTCGCCGCGCTCGTGCGCCGGCTCGCGTCCGGCGGGGCGACCGTCGTGACGTTCACCGGCCCGGACATCGGCATGACGCCGGTCATGCGGGCGATCCGCGGCAAGGTCGCGATCTACAACATGCACATCTACAAGGTCGCCCAGCGCTACGGCGCGAGCGTCGCGGACCTCTGGGCGATCAGCGGCGCGTTCCGCGATCCCCGGTACTGGGCGAGCGATCGGCTGCACTTCTCGCCGCTCGGCCACCACACCATCGCGCGGCTCGTGCTCGCGGTGCTCGGGGTCGAGCACGAGCTCGAGCCGCTCGTCCCCGAGGACGTGCCCGCCCGGCCGTGGACGACCGCGCGCCGCGAGGACCTCGCCTGGGCGAAGGACTACTTCGTGCCGTGGATCGGACGCCGGCTCACGGGCCGCTCCTCCGGCGACGGGGTCCAGCCGAAGCGCCCCGGCCTCGGTCCGGTGCTCGAGTGAGCGCGGGCTCAGCGGCCCGGATGCGTCCAGCGCCACTCGGCGCCGGGATCGGGCAGGTCCGCGTCCAGCACGAGCGGCAGCTCGACGCTCCCGCGGGACGAGGCGACCCGCGCGGTGCCGACCTCGAGCCCCGCCTCGGCGGTCGTCACCGGCTCGAGCACGACGTCGATCGACAGCGTCTCGGCGCCCCAGACCAGGAACGTCGCGTCCTGCGTCGAGACCGGGTCGGCGCTCGCGTCCCACCGCGTCGTGTAGTCGCCGAAGTCCGTGCCCGCCGGGACCGTCAGCTCCTGGAACCCCGCGACCGCGCTGCCGAGCAGCTCGAGGACGCTCGCGTCGACCGCGTCGTGGTCGGGCCCGCCGAGCACCGCGCCGACGAGCGTGATCGTCTCCGTCCCGACCACGACGTCCGCCGAGAAGAGCAGGCAGGCGCCGGCCTCGTCGAGCGTCCCGGTCTTGATGCCGTCGATGCCGCTCACGCCGAGCAGCGCGTTCGTCGAGCCGATCTCCCCCACGCCCGGCAGCTCGGCGACGGACTGGCCGACGATGCCGCCGACGACCGGCTGCTCGAGCGCGAGCTCGCCGATCCGGATGAGATCGCGGATCGTGCTCGTGTCCCGCGGGTCGACCCCGGTCGGCTCGACGATGGTCGTGCTCGTCAGCCCGTGCGCCGCGAGCCACTCCGGCGCGGCCGCGGCGAAGGCCTCCTGCGAGCCGAACGCCCAGTCGACCATCGTCCGCGCGTGGTTGCCGGAGGAGGAGACGAGCATGGCCTCGATGCCGTCGCGCGCCGTGATCTCCACGCCCTCCTCGGCGGGCTGCCGGCTCTCCCCCTCCGCGATCGCGTCCCCGTAGTAGGCCGCGTCCTGCGCGGTGAGCACGCGGCTCGGCCCCTCGCCGTCGAACGGCATCCGGTCGAGCACCATGAGCGCCGTGACGACCTTGGTGATGGATGCGATCGGCCGGGGCGTCTCGTCGCCCGCGACGACGACCGGATCGCCCCAGCCGACGGCCGCGATGCCCGAGCTGCCGAACGGCGCGGGCTGCAGCGCCGCCGCGCTGCCGGACGGCGCCGGCGGCGCCGCGACGACCGGCGTCGTCTCCGGCAGCGGCAGCCCGAGCGCGACGGCGCTGTAGCCGCCGAGGCCGACCGCGCCGAGGCCGAGGACGCCGACGATCGCGACCGCGATCCGGCGGCGCACGTAGACCTCGCGGGCATGCCTCGGCACGCTCAGGCCCCCCGCCGGCGGATCGCGTGCAGCGCGACGGCCGAGGTGGCGGCGACGTTGAGCGAGTCGACGCCGCCGGCCATCTCGATCCGGACGATCGTGTCCGCGGCGGCGAGCGCACGGGCGCTGAGCCCCCGGCCCTCCGTGCCGAGCAGCAGCGCGACCCGCTCGGGCGGGGCCCAGTCGTCGAGCTCCACCGCGTCCTCGGCGAGCGCGAGGGCGGCGAGGTGCAGGCCGGCGCCCCGGACCAGGTCGTAGCCCTCCGGCCACGGGATGCGCGCCCAGGGCACCTGGAGCACCGCGCCCATGCTCACCTTGACGCTGCGACGGTAGAGCGGGTCGGCGCACCGCGGCGTCACGAGCACGGCGTCGGCGCCGAGCGCGGCGGCCGAGCGGAACGCCGCGCCGACGTTCGCGTGCTCGACGATGTCCTCGAGCACGACGACCGTCCGCGCCCCCGCGATCAGCGCGGCGGGGTCCTCCGTCGCGGGCCGGCGCATCGCCGCGAGCACGCCGCGATGGACGTCGAAGCCCGTGATGCCCTCGATCACCTCGGGCCCGGCCGCGAGGACCACGACCTCGCGCCCGCCGACCGCGGCCAGCACGCCGTCGAGCTCCTTCTCCAGGGCGAGGACCGATCGCGGCCGGTGCCCGGCCGCCAGCGCGCGGGAGAGCACCTTGAGCCCCTCGGCGATGTACAGCCCGCCCGCGGGCTCCAGACGGCGCCGGAGCGCGACGTCGGTGAGGTTCGCGTAGTCGGCGAGCAGCGGATCGTCCCCCGCCGAGGCGACGTGGCGAACCTCCGGCATCTTTCGAGCATAGGTTGGTCCCATGTCCGAGATCGATCGCGCCGCCGAGCTGCTCTCGGGCCGCACCGTCGCGGTGCTGACGGGTGCCGGCATCAGCACCGACTCGGGCATCCCGGACTACCGCGGCAAGGGCACACCGGTGCGCACGCCGATGTCCTTCCAGCAGTTCCAGTCGAGCGAGCGGTTCCGGCAGCGCTACTGGGCCGGCTCGCACCTCGGCTGGCGGCGGTTCCACGCCGCGCAGCCGAACGAGGGGCACCGGGCGCTCACGGCGCTCGAGCGGGCGGGGATCGTGCCGGGCGTCGTCACGCAGAACGTCGACGACCTGCACCTGCGGGCGGGGACCCGTCACGTCGTCGACCTGCACGGCACGATGCACACGGTCAGCTGCCTGACCTGCGGCCAGACCTTCGACCGCGAGGCGATCGCGGCGCGACTCGCCGCGGCGAACCCGTGGCTCGAGTCCGACGAGCTGCGGGAGCTCTCCCCCGACGGCGACGTGCAGGTCGCCGAGTTCGACACCACCGTCGTGCCCGACTGCACGGTCTGCGGCGGCATCCTCAAGCCCGACGTGGTGTTCTTCGGCGAGTTCGTCCCGACGCTCAAGTACGAGGAGGCGGCCGCGCTGGTGACGGACGCGGAGGCGCTGCTCGTCGCCGGCTCCTCGCTCGTCGTCAACTCCGGCATCCGGATCGTCGAGCTCGCCCGGCGGCAGAGGCTGCCGATCGTCATCGTGAACCGCGGCGAGACGAAGGGCGACGGCCGCGCGACGCTGAAGATCGACTCGGGCACCACGGAGTCCCTCGTCGCGCTCCGCGACGCCCTCCTCGGCGCCTGACCCGGGTCCTGACTCAGGTCCTGGGGTGGGAGCGGCGCCAGGTGCGCAGCGCGAGCTGGGCGGCGATCGCGAGCAGGAAGACCGCGAACAGCACCGAGGCGAGCTGCGGGTCGAGGAACTCGGCGAGCAGCATCCCCGGCCACGTCGTCGCGGCGCCCGCGAGCCCGATCGCGACGGCGCCGACGAGGTCGCCGTTGCGCCGTCGCAGGTTCAGGACCGAGGCCGTCACCGCGTTGGGCAGCAGGGCGACGAGCGAGGCCCCCTTGGCGAAGAGGTCGTCGAGCCCGAAGAGCACGATGAGCGTCGGCACGATGACGATGCCGCCGCCGACGCCGAGCAGCCCGGAGAGCGTCCCCACGACGAAGCCGATCGCGATCAGCAGCACGATGTCGATCGGGTCGATCGGGTTCGGCGCGCCGCGCTCGGGATCGGCGAAGAACATCCGGATCGCGATGACCACCAGGACGGCGACGAAGATCCAGGAGAGCACGATCGTCGGCATGCGGTGCAGCAGCCAGGTGCCGAGCACGCCGCCGGCGACCATCCCGATGGCGAGGAACAGGCTCACCACCCAGTCGATGTGCCCCTCGACGGAGTACGCGATGGTCCCGACGACGGCGATCGGCGCGACGGCGAGCAGCGAGGTGCCCGTCGCGACCTTCTGGTCGAAGTGCAGCAGCAGCACGAGCGCCGGGACGATGAGCACGCCGCCGCCGACGCCGAACAGCCCGGACATGAACCCGACGACGAGGCCGATCCCGATGAACGCGAAGAGGCGGGGGGTGGGTGGCACCGCTCTACGCTACGGCACGCCCGAGGCACGTCCTGACCGGTGCGGGCGCGGCGAGCACGTAGGCTTGCGGGGCCATGCCACCGCTCAGGATCCTCATCGGCGGCGACACGTTCGCGCCCGATATCAACGGCGCCGCCCGCTTCACGGAACGCCTCGCGGCAGGCCTCGTCGACCGCGGGCACGAGGTGCACGTGGCGGCCCCCGCCGGTCGCGGGCAGGCCGTCGGCGAATCGGTCGAGGTGATCGAGGAGCGGCCGATGACCGTCCACCGCTGGAAGTCGTTCCGCTGGCCCTTCCACGAGTGGCTGCGCATCGTCGGCCCGTGGAACGCGAACCGCTTCGCCAGGCGCACGCTCGACCGGGTGCGGCCGGACGTCATCCACGTGCAGTCGCACTACGTGGTCGGTCGCGGGCTCATCAAGCAGGCGCGCCGGCGCGGCATCCGGATCATCGCGACGAACCACTCGATGCCGGAGAACGTCCTCGACCACACCGGCCTCCCGGGCCCGCTGAACAAGCTGCTGCTGAAGTGGGCCTGGAACGACCTGCACCACCTCTACGGCATGACCGACCGGGTCACGACGCCGACGATGAGCGCCGCGGACTTCCTGGAGCGGTTCTCGCACCTCGAGGACATCATCCCGGTCTCCTGCGGCATCGACGCGTCCCGCTACCGCCCCGACTTCGGCCCGCGCGCCGAGCACCGGATCGTCTTCGTCGGCCGCCAGGACGCCGAGAAGCACATCGAGGTGCTGATCCGCGCGCTCGCGCACGTCGACCCCGCCTTCGACGTCCGCCTCGACCTCGTCGGCGAGGGCGAGCACCGCCGGCATCTCCACGAGCTCGCCGTGCGGCTCGGCGTCGAGGACCGGGTCGTCCAGCACGGCGCGGTGTCCGATCAGCGGATCGTCGAGCTGCTGTCGGGCGCGAGCCTGTTCGCGATCGCCTCGACCGCGGAGCTGCAGTCGATCGCGACGCTCGAGGCGCTGAGCTCGGCGCTGCCGGTCGTCGCGGCCGACGCGATGGCCCTCCCCCACCTCGTCCACGACGGCGAGAACGGCTGGCTCTTCCCGCCCGGCGACGCGGAGGCGGCCGCCGAGCGGATCGAGCGGATCCTGCGCCTGTCGCCCGAGGAGCGCGAGCGGATGCAGCGCGCCGCGCTCGCGACCGTCAAGGTGCACTCGCTCGCGCACACGATCGACGTGTTCGAGGCGCTGTACCGCGACGAGCCGATGCCGGAGTGATCGGAGACCTTCGGAGCGAGCGTCAGCGAGTCGGAGCGCCCGCGACCTCGAGCAGGAAGGCGAGCAGCCGCTCCGCCGCCGCGCCCCAGTCGAAGCGCCGCGACCAGATCTCGCCCTCGACGCTGCGCCGCCGCCAGAGCGTGTCGTCCTCGAGCGCGCGGATCGCCTCGGCGATGGCGACCGGCGAGTCCGGGTCGAAGAACTCGGCGTGCGGGCCGGCGACCTCGTGGAACACCGGGATGTCGGAGACCGCGACCGGCGTGCCGGCGGCCATCGCCTCGAGGACCGGCAGGCCGAAGCCCTCCGCGCGCGAGGCCGAGGCGAGGACGCGCGCCGAGGCGAGCGCCGCCGCGTAGTCCTCGTCGGACGCACCCCCGAGGAAGTCGAGCGCGCCGGCCGGCGCGAGCGCCTCGAGTCGCGCGCGCGTCGCCGGCGAGGCCCGGCTGAGCAGCCGCAGCCGCCAGCCGGGCAGGTGCCGCATCGCGCTCGCGAGGCTCTCGACGTTCTTGTACGGCATGTACGAGCCCGCGTAGATCACGTCCCGGCCCTCCGGCGGGGCGCGGTGCACGTCGAGGTGCTCGACGCCGTTCGGGATGACCGCGACGGGGTGGCGCGTCATCCGGTGCTCCCGCATGAGCGCCGCCGTCGCCTCGGAGACGGTGACGTGCGCGTCGGCGAGCCCGAGCACGAAGCGCTGGAAGGCGTAGCTCGTGTGGTAGAGCCGCCAGAGCCCGCGCACGAGCGGCGGCAGGTCGCGCGGCGGGGCGGGGTGCTCGTAGTAGATCAGGTCGTGGATCGTCGTGACCAGCCTGTACCGCCGCCCGAGCGGGCCGATCGTCTGCAGCGGGCTGAACACCACGTCGGGCTCGAGCCGGTTGAGCGCTCGCGGTCCGATGAGCGGCTCGAGGATGCTCGTCGGCGGCGGGCCCATGACGTGCGGCAGCGCCGGCAGCATCGGCAGCTGCCGCTCGTCGCTCACCAGCATGACGACGGGGTGGCGCCGGCCGAGCTCTCCGACGAGCCGCGCCGTGTACCGGCTGATGCCGTCGTGCCGCTCGAACCGGGTGTAGCGGCAGTCGAAGAGGATGCGGGTGACGCCGTCCGGCCACATCAGCGGAGGAATTCCCGGATCGACTCGGCGGCCTCCGCGGCGCGCTCGTAGTGGATGAGGTGCCCGACCCGGTCGAGCTCGACGAGCTCGCTGCCCGGGATCGCCTCGTGGAGCCGCCGGACCGCGCGGATCGAGGCGATCTGGTCCTGCCGCGCGGCGATGAGGAGGGTCGGCATGGTGAACGCGGCGGCGTGCGCGCCGACCGAGTCGCTCACCGAGGCGTCGAAGCCCTCGATGACCGTCCGCTTGCTGTGGAAGCCGCTGAAGTACCGGCGGTGCTCCTCCTTGATCCACTGGCGCAGCGCCGGGTCTCTCGTCTTGGTGGTCAGCGCGCTCATGCCGTCGACCATGCACCGCGCCGACAGCGTCCGGCGGCCCGCGCGCTCCGGCAGCGCGCCGGCGAGCCGGTACCAGCTCGCCGCGAAGGCGGTGCCGACCGCCTTGGGGCCGCGCAGCGCGGGCGCCGCGATGGGGTTCATGAGGATCATCCGCGCCGGCGCGAGCCCGCGGTCCAGCGCCGCGGCGGCGACGATCGAGCCGAAGGAGTGGCCGAGGACCGTGAGCGGGCCGGGAAAGCGCTCGGAGAACGCGATGAGCCAGCTCGCGTAGGCGTCGACCGTGTGGCGGACGGGCAGCGGGCCGGACTCGCCGAAGCCGGGCAGGTCGGGCCCGATGAACCGGAACCCGGGCAGTCGCGCGATGACCGGCTCGAGGCCGTGGTGGTCGCCCCGGTAGCCGTGCACCGCGAGGATCGTCGGCGCCGAGTCCGGGCCGTACTCCCACCAGTGCGTCGCGGCCCCCGCGACCTCCGCCGAGCGCGCGACGACCGGAACCCGGGCGAGCGCCTCGGCGTGTGGGGCTGGCAGCACCAGGTGATTCTATTCAGGCGCCCCTCCGGAGCAGCGGAACGTCCCCGCGTATCTGGATCGCGGCGCAGCGTCGTTGAATATGCTCCTGAGGGTGACGTTCACCGCGCCGATCCAGCTCCCCGGCCTCGCGCTCGACCCGCAGTGGTACCGCCGCGCCGTGTTCTACGAGGTCCTCGTCCGCGCCTTCTCCGACTCGGACGGGGACGGCGTCGGCGACCTGAACGGGCTGATCGGGCGACTCGACTATCTCCAATGGCTCGGGGTCGACGCGATCTGGGTGCCGCCGTTCTACCGCTCCCCCATGCGCGACGGCGGCTACGACGTCGCCGACTTCCGCTCGGTGCAGCCCGAGCTCGGCTCGATCGACGACGTCCGCCGGCTCGTCTCGGAGGCGCACGCGCGCGGCATGCGGATCGTGCTCGACTTCCCGCTCAACCACACCAGCGACCAGCACGAGTGGTTCAAGCAGTCCCGCTCGGAGCCCGACGGGCCGTACGGCGACTGGTACGTCTGGCGCGACACCGACACCGGCTATCCGAACACCCGGATCATCTTCACCGACACGGAGGAGAGCAACTGGGCCTTCGACGCGGTGCGGCGGCAGTTCTACTTCCACCGCTTCTTCAGCCACCAGCCGGACCTCAACTACGCGAACCCGGCGGTCCGAGAGGAGATCCTCGACACGCTCCGCTACTGGTTCGACATGGGGGTCGACGGGATGCGGCTCGACGCCGTGCCGTACCTGTTCGAGTCGGAGGAGGGCAACGGCGAGGGCGAGCCGCCGACGCACGAGTTCCTCCGCGAGGTCCGAGCCATGGTCGACCGGGAGTACCCGGGCCGGATGCTGCTCGCGGAGGCGAACGCCTGGCCGAGCGAGGTGGCGACCTACTTCGGCACCCAGGACGCGCCCGAGGCGCACATGGCGTTCGACTTCCCGGTCATGCCCAGGGTGTTCTACGCGCTGCGCTCGCAGCACGCCGGCGAGCTGGTCAAGGTGCTCTCCGCGGCGCACACCGAGGTGCCGGAGGGGGCCGCCTGGGGCGCCTTCCTGCGCAACCACGACGAGCTCTCGCTCGAGATGGTCAGCGAGGAGTACCGGCACGCGATGTACGGCTGGTACGCCTACGACCCGCGGATGCGGGCGAACGTCGGCATCCGGCGCCGGCTCGCGCCGCTGCTGGACAACGACCGGGAGGAGATCGAGCTCGCCCACGCGCTGCTGCTCTCGCTCGCCGGCGCGCCGTTCCTCTACTACGGGGACGAGCTCGGGATGGGCGACAACATCTGGCTCGAGGACCGGGACGCCTCGCGCACGCCCATGCAGTGGACGCCGGACCGCAACGCCGGCTTCTCCTCGGCCGATCCCGGCAAGCTCTACCTGCCGGTCGTGCAGTCGCTCGTCTACCACTACCAGCACGTCAACGTCGAGGCGCAGCTCGCGCAGTCGCGCTCGCTGCTGCGCTGGATCCGCAACGCCATCCATGTGCGGCGCAACCACCCCGTCTTCGCGGTCGGCGAGCTGCACGTCGCCGAGGTCGATCACGAGTCCGTCCTCGCGTTCGTGCGCGAGTACGAGGGATCCGACCAGGTGTTCGGCGACCGCCCGGAGACGGTGCTCTGCGTGTTCTCCTTCGCCCACACGCCGGTGTCCGCGCGCATCCGGCTCGACGGCTTCGAGCACGCGAACGTCATCGACCTGTTCGGAGGCGGCCGCTTCCCCGAGGTGCGCGGCGGCGAGCTCCAGGTCACCCTCGGCGCCCGCGGCTTCTACTGGCTCCGCCTCGAGCCGCATATGGTCGCTGGTTGAGGGGGCGCGAAGCGCCGTCTCGAAGCCCTCCCATGTCCGACGTCCCCGCTACGCTCGCCCCATGGCGTGGCACGAGACCCTGGCGACCTTCGACACCGAGACGACGGGCGTCGACGTGCGCACCGCGCGCATCGTGTCGGCCTGCCTCGCCGTGCTCGGCCCGGACGGCGCCGTCCTGAGCCGCACCGACTGGCTCATCGACCCCGGCATCCCGATCCCCGAGCCGGCGACCCGGGTGCACGGCATCACGACCGCGCGGGCGCGGGCCGAGGGCGTGGCGGCCGAGGACGGCGTCGCCTCGATCCTCGCGGCGGTCGCCGGCGTGCTCGAGCGCGGCACCGCGCTCGTCGTCTACAACGCCCCCTACGACCTCTCGCTGCTCGCGCACGAGGCGCACCGCCACGGCTTCGAGGACTTCGTGCCGCAGCCGATCGTCGACCCGATCATCCTCGACAAGCAGGTGGACCGCTACCGCAAGGGCAAGCGCACGCTCGACCTCTGCGCCGCGCACTACGGCGTCGACCTGCTGGAGGCGCACGACGCGGGCGCCGACGCGATCGCGGCGGGCCGGATCGCGCAGGCGATCGGCTCGCGCTTCGCCTCGGTGCTGCCGGAGGACGCGATGGAGCTGCACCGCGCGCAGATCGGCTGGGCGGCGGAGCAGCAGGCGAGCTTCGCCCGCTACATGCGCGACCGAGTGGACCCCAAGTGGGTCTCGGACCGCCCCGACTGGCCCGGCGGCCGGGTCGACTGGCCGGGGCCCGCGATGGCGCTGGGATAGTCCGGTTCGCTGGTCGAGGAGGCGCGAGCGCCGTCTCGAAACCCCTTGTTTCGCTGGTTGAGGAGCCGCGAAGCGGCGTCTCGAAACCTAGCTCGGCAGGTTGAGGAGCCGCGAAGCGGCGTCTCGAAACCAGCCGACGAACTACTTGCTGCCGAAGTTCTTGAAGCGCTGGTTGAACTTCTCGACGCGACCCGCCGAGTCGAGGATGCGCTGCTTGCCCGTGTAGAACGGGTGCGACTCGCTCGAGATCTCGACGTCGACGACGGGGTAGGTGTTCCCGTCCTCCCACTCGATGGTCTTCTCGCTCGTCTTCGTCGAACGGGTGAGGAACGCCTTGCCGGACGCGAGGTCGCGGAAGACGACCGCGGCGTACTCGGGGTGGATGCCGGTCTTCATGGGGTTCTCCTGGGATTCGAACGGACCATCGATCTTATCACCCCGCGACCGCGCTGAACCGCTGCCCGATCCGGGTCGCCTCGAGCGGACGGCCGAACGCCGCCGAGAGGTGCTCGGAGGTGATGACCTCGCCGATCGGGCCGGCGGCGACCGCGCGCCCCTCCCGCAGCAGCAGGCCGTGGCCGAAGCCCTGCGGGATCTCCTCGACGTGGTGGGTGACCATGACGATCGCGGGGGCGGTCGCCGCGGTCGCGTAGCCGCCGAGCAGCTCAAGGAGCTCCTCGCGCGCGCCGAGGTCGAGGCTCGCCGCCGGCTCGTCGAGGAGCAGCAGCTCGGGGTCGGTCATCACCGCGCGGGCGATCTGGACCCGCTTGCGCTCGCCGTCGCTCAGTGTGCCGAAGTGCCGGTCGGCGAGGTGGTCGAGGCGCCACTCGGCGAGGACGCGCCGTGCGCGGCGCTCGTCGATGTCCTCGTACTCCTCGTGCCAGCGGCCCGCGACGGAGTACGCGGCCGTCATGACCGCGTCGAGCACCGTCTCCGAGCCCGGGATGAGGCGCGCCATCGCCGTCGAGGCGAAGCCGACGCGGGTGCGCAGCTCGAAGACGTCGGTCCGCCCCAGGCGCTCCCCCAGGACCCGCACGGTCCCCGAGGTCGGGTGGATGAGCGTCGCGGCGAGCTGCAGCAGGGTGGTCTTGCCGGCGCCGTTCGGCCCGAGGACGACCCACCGCTCGCTCGCGTCGACCGCCCAGGTCACGTCGAGGATGGTCCGGCCGTCGCGGACCACGGTCGCGGCGTCGTAGTCGAGCACGTTCGTCATGGCGTGCTCCAGCCTAGGGTCGTCGCCCTTCGACGCGCCTGCGGCTCGCTCAGGGAGCGAGCAATCGCTCGTAGAGCGCGCGGGTGGCGTCGGCGATCGCCGGCCAGGAGAACTCGCGCTCCGCCCGCTCGCGCCCGGCGCGGCCCATCGCCCGGGCGCGGTCCGGGTCGGCGACGACGTCGGCGAGCGTCGCCGCGAGCTCCGCGACGAAGCGCTCGGGATCCAGCGGTGTGCCCGTGCCGTCGTCCGCCTGCTCGATCGGCACCAGCCGCCCGGTCACGCCGTCGTCGACCACTTCGGGGATGCCGCCCGTCGCGGTGCCGACGACCGGGACCTCGCACGCCATCGCCTCGAGGTTCACGATGCCGAGCGGCTCGTAGACGGAGGGGCAGACGAACGCCGTCGCCGCGGTGAGGATCGCCGAGAGCTGCTCCACGGGCAGGTGCTCCTCGATCCAGACCACGCCGGTCCGCTCCTCGCGCAGCGTCGCGACCGCCGCCCGCACCTCCTCCGCGATCTCGGGCGTGTCCGGCGCGCCCGCGCAGAGCACGAGCTGCACCTCGGGCGGCAGCAGCCGTGCGGCGCGGAGCAGGTACGGCAGGCCCTTCTGCCGGGTGATCCGCCCGACGAAGACGACCGTCGGCCGCTCGGGGTCGATGCCGCGCGCCGCGAGCAGTCCCGGATCGTGCCGCGGCCGCCAGCGCTCCAGGTCGACGCCGTTGCGGATCGTGTGCACCCGGCCCTCGTCGACCGCGGGGTAGGCGCGCAGCACGTCGCGGCGCATCCCGTCGCTCACCGCGATGATCGCGTCCGCCGACTGATAGGCGTCGCGCTCGATCCACGAGGACAGCCGATAGCCGCCGCCGAGCTGCTCCGCCTTCCACGGCCGCAGCGGCTCGAGGCTGTGCGCGGTGACGACGTGCGGGATCCCGCGCAGCAGCTGCGCCGTGCGGCCCGCGTGGTTCGCGTACCAGGTGTGCGAGTGGACGAGGTCGCCGGCGACCGCCGCGGCGATCTCGAGGTCGACGCCGAGGGTCTGCAGCGCGGGGTTCGCGCCCGCCAGTGCGGGCGGGACCGGGTACGCGTGCGTCCCGGGCTCGGCGCGCTCCGCCCCGAAGGCGTGGACCACCACCTCGGTGTCCCGGCGCAGGGCGCGGACCAGCTCGGCGACGTGCACGCCGGCGCCGCCGTAGATCTCGGGCGGATACTCCTTCGTCACCAGGTCGACTCGCACCCCACGATCGTATCCGCGGGCTATGGTTTGACCATGGCGAGGAGGAAGGTCTTCGGCATCGTCCTGGCGGGCGGTGAGGGCAAGCGCCTCATGCCGCTCACCGAGGACCGCGCGAAGCCCGCGGTGCCCTTCGGGGGCGACTACCGGCTCATCGACTTCGCGATCTCGAACCTGATCAACTCCGGCCTGCGGCAGATCGTCGTCCTCACCCAGTACAAGTCGCACAGCCTCGACCGGCACATCTCCCAGGTGTGGCGGATGTCGAGCCTGCTGGGCACCTACGTCGCCTCCGTGCCGGCCCAGCAGCGCCGCGGCAAGCACTGGTTCATGGGCTCCGCCGACGCGATCTACCAGAGCCTCAACCTGATCCACGACGAGAAGCCCGACATCATCGCCGTGGTCGGCGCCGACCACGTCTACCGGATGGACTTCGCGCAGATGATCGACGCGCACGTCGAGGCGGGCTACCCGTGCTCGGTCGCCGGCATCCGGCAGCCGATCTCGCTGTCGCGGCAGTTCGGCGTCATCGAGACCGACCTCGGCAACCCGGTCCGCATCGCCCGCTTCCTCGAGAAGCCGGCCGACGCGGTCGGGCTCCCCGACGCGCCCGACCAGGTGCTCGCCTCGATGGGCAACTACGTGTTCGACGTCGACGCGCTCGTCGAGGCGGTGACCCGCGACGCCGAGCGCGAGGACTCGAACCACGACATGGGCGGCGACATCGTCCCCGACTTCGTCGCGCGCGGCGAGGCGGGGGTCTACGACTTCATCCGGAACGTCGTGCCCGGCTCGACGGAGCGCGACCGGTACTACTGGCGCGACGTCGGGACCATCGAGTCCTACTTCGAGGCGCACCAGGACCTGATCGCGCCGCTGCCGATCTTCAACCTGTACAACCGCGAGTGGCCGATCCACAGCCAGCAGGTGAACCAGCCACCGGCGAAGTTCATCCGGGACGCCGAGGGGAACGCCGGGCAGGTCACCGACTCGATCGTCTCGCTCGGCGTCGTCATCTCCGGCGCGACGGTCAACCGCACCGTGCTCGGGCCCTCGGTGGTCGTCGACTCGGGCGCGGTCGTCGAGGACGCCGTCGTCTTCGAGCGCGCGACGATCGGCGCGGGCGCGGTGGTGCGCCGGGCGATCATCGACAAGGACGTCCGGGTGCTGCCCGGCGCGCAGGTCGGCGTCGACCACGACGCGGACCGCGAGCGCGGCTTCACCGTCACCGATGCCGGCATCACGGTCGTCGGCAAGGGCGAGCAGGTGAGATAGCTTCGCTGGTTGCGGACCGAAACCTTCGGATTGAAGGACTTCGCTGGTTGAGGAGACCGCGTAGCGGTCGTCTCGAAGCCAGCCTGCGAGAATACTCGGGTGCCGCCCTTCCTCGTCGTGCTCGACGTCGACTCGACGCTCATCGAGGACGAGGTCATCGAGCTGATCGCCGAGCGCGCCGGCGCCCGCGAGCTCGTCGCCGCCGTGACGGAGCGGGCGATGCGCGGCGAGCTCGACTTCGCCGCCTCCCTCCGGGAGCGGGTCGCGACGCTCGCGGGGCTCCCGGTGTCGGTGCTCGACGAGGTCCGCGCGGAGGTGCGGGTGACCTCCGGCGTCCCGGAGCTCGTCGCGGGCGTCCATGCCGCCGGCGGCATGATCGCGGTGGTGTCGGGCGGCTTCCACGAGGTGCTCGACCCGATCGCGAAGGATCTCGGCCTCGACGACTGGCGGGCGAACCGGCTCGCCGTCGCCGAGGGGCGGCTGACCGGCGAGGTCGACGGCCCGATCGTCGACGCGGCGGCGAAGGCGGCCGCCCTCGAGTCCTGGGCGGCGGCGTACGACATCCCGCTGCGCCGCACGGTGGCGATCGGCGACGGCGCGAACGACCTCGAGATGATGGCGCGCGCGGGGCTGTCGATCGCGTTCGACGCGAAGCCGAGGGTGCGCGCCGCGGCCCACCTGGTGCTCGAGGTGCGGGACCTCGCGACCGTGCTCGGCGTCCTCGGGCTGCGGTAGCGCGATGACGCACCGCGAGATCCGCAGCCGGGTGCCGCTGCTCGGACCGCGCGGGCGGCTCAATCCCGAGGCGGCGGCGTGGGGCCGCGGCGCGATGATCGACACCACCGGGATCGGCGGGCTCCGGCACTGGAGCCGGACGAAGCGGTGGGACTACTGGCTCGTCATGACGCCGGAGCACTGCCTGGTGCTCGACGTCTCCGCGCTCGGCTATGTCGCGTTCCAGCAGGTGTGGCTCTACGACCGGGCGACGCGAGCGGCGATCGACACCTCGACGGTGCGGCCGTTCAGCGTGGGCGTCTCGATGCCGCCGGCGCACGGGCGGGAGCCGGTCCGCGCCCGCGCGGGCGGCATCTGCATCGACATGGAGCCCGCCGGCTCGCGCACCAGGCTGCGCGCGACGACCCCGCGCGTCGTCGTCGACCTGACGCTCGAGCGCCTGCCCGTCCAGGAGGCGCACGGCGTCGTCGTGCCCTGGTCCCCCACCCGCTTCCACTACTCGCTGCGCGACATCGGCTGGCGCGTCCGCGGCACGATCGTCGCCGACGGCGTCGCGCACGAGGTCGGCGAGGGCGCGTGGGCGATGCTCGAGCACGGCCGCGGTCGCTGGCCGCACACCGTCCAGTGGCAGTGGGGCGTCGCCCACGGCGAGCTGCCCGACGGCCGGCGGCTGTCGTTCCAGTTCGCGGGCACCTGGACCGTCGGGACGCCGTCGACGGAGAACGCGATCGTCCTCGACGGGCGGATCCAGAAGGTCCAGGAGGAGGTGGTCTGGGACTTCGACGGCGGCGACTATCTCGAGCCATGGCACGTCTACGGCCCGCGGGTCGAGGCGCGGTTCACGCCGGTCGCGCTCCGCTCCGACGAGCCGAGCGCGGCGGGCGTGCTCGCGGGCGACGTCAACCAGTGCTTCGGGACCTGGGAGGGCCACGTCCTCCTCGACGACGGCTCGCGGCTCGAGTTCGACCGGCTGGAGGGGTGCGCCGAGGACGCGGAGTTCCGCTGGTGAGGGCTAGTGCCCCATGCCGAGTCCGCCGTCGACGGGGATGACGGCGCCGGAGATGTAGGCGGCGTCCTCGCCCGCGAGCCAGACCACGATCCTCGCGACCTCCTCCGGCGTCGCGAAGCGGCCCGCCGGGATCTGCGACTTGTACTGCGCCTGGGTCTCCTCGGGCAGCTCCGCGGTCATGTCCGTCTCGATGAAGCCCGGCGCCACGACGTTCGCCGTGATGCCCCGCGAGCCGAGCTCCCGGGTCAGCGAGCGGGCGATGCCGATGAGCCCGGACTTCGAAGCCGCGTAGTTGATCTGGCCGGCCGAGCCGAGCAGTCCGACGACGCTCGAGATGAGGATCACCCTCCCCCACTTCGCCCGCAGCATGCCCTTCGCGGCCCGCTTGACGACGCGGAACGCGCCGCCGAGGTTCGTGTCGACGACCGACTCGAACTCCTCGTCGCTCATCCGCAGCAGCAGCGTGTCCCGCGTGATGCCGGCGTTCGCGACGAGCACCTCGACCGGGCCGAGCTCGCGCTCGATCTCCGCGAACGCGGCATCGAGGCTGGCGGCGTCCGTCACGTCGGCGCGGACGGCGAGCGTGCCGGCGGGGCCCTCCCCGCTCCGGGCGGTCACGGCGACCCGGTGGCCCGCCGCGACGAACGCCTCCGCGATCGCCCGGCCGATGCCCCGGTTGCCGCCCGTGACGAGGACTGTCCTGACTCCGCTCACGTTGTGAGCGTACCCTGAGGAGCATGGGCCGCCCGATCGCGATCACCGGCCTCCCGGTCTCCCCCTCCGACGACCAGCGCCGGCGCTTCGTCATGTACACCGTGACGATGTCGATCCGGGTGGCGTGCGTGCTCGCCTGCCTGTTCGTGACCGGCTGGTGGCAGCTGCTCTGCCTGCTCGGCGCCGTCGTCCTGCCCTACATCGCCGTCGTGCTCGCGAACGTCTCGCGCGCCCAGGTGCGCGACGAGCCCGAGAGCCCGCGCCAGCTCACATGGCGCGAGTAGTGCTCGCGGGCCCGCGGCGCTGGCTCGGCTACGCGGCCCTCGTCGTCGTGTTCGCCGCCGTCTGCGGGCTGCTGTCGTGGTGGCAGTTCGCCCGCAACGAGGAGGCGCAGGAGCGCGTCCGCCAGGTCGTCGACAACTGGGACGCGGCGCCCGTCGCGCTCGACGCGCTGCTGCCCTCGCCGTCGGCCGCGTTCGATCCGGGCGACACCTGGACGCCCGTCGCGCTCGAGGGCGAGTACGCGACGGAGGACCAGCTGCTCGTCCGCGGCCGGCCGAGGGACGGGCGCCCCGGCTTCGAGGTGCTCGTGCCGCTCGTGCTCGCGGACGGCGGCGTGCTCGTCGTCGACCGCGGCTGGCTGCCGGTCGGCGAGACGCAGGCCGAGGTGCCGGACCATGTCCCGCCCGCGCCGGAGGGCCCGGTCACGGTCGTCGCGCGGCTCAAGGCCGGGGAGCCGAGCGTCGGCGGCCGCGGCGCGCCGGAGGGCCAGGTCGCGACGATCGAGCTCCCGCTCGTCGCCGAGCGGCTCGGCATGCCCGGCGTCTACACGGGGGCGTACGGCATCCTCGCCTCGGAGGAGCCGGCGGTCGAGACGCCCGCGCTCGCGACCCGTCCCGCGCCCGATCCCGGCCCGCACCTGTCCTACGCCGTGCAGTGGATCCTGTTCGCGGTGTTCGCCGCCGCCGCGCTCGTCTGGGCGATCTGGAACGAGCGGCGGGCCCGTCGCGAGGACTCCGTCCCGAGGCCGCGGCGCGAGCGGATCGGCGAGGCGGACGCCGCCGAGGAGGACGCACTGCTCGACCGCTCCGCCGGCTGAGGGCGGGGAGCGTCAGGCGAGCTCGACGAGCTCCCGGTAGTCGCGGCCCCAGAGGTCCTCGACGCCGTCCGGGAGGATGAGCACCCGCTCCGGGCCGAGCGCCTCCACCGCGCCCGGGTCGTGCGAGACCAGCACGACGGCGCCCGCGTAGGAGGCGAGCGCCGCGAGGATCTCCTCGCGGCTCGCCGGATCGAGGTTGTTCGTCGGCTCGTCGAGCAGCAGCAGGTTCGCGCCGCTCGCGACGATCGTGGCGAGGGCGAGCCGGGTCTTCTCGCCGCCGGAGAGCACCCCGGCGGGCTTGTCGACGTCGTCGCCGGTGAACAGGAACGAGCCGAGGATGCTGCGCGCCTGCGTCGCGTTCAGGTCCGGCGAGGCGCTGAGCATGTTCTCGAGCACCGACCGCCGGACGTCGAGCGTCTCGTGCTCCTGCGCGTAGTAGCCGATCCGCAGGCCGTGCCCGTGCCGGATCGTCCCGGTGTCGGGCGCGTCCACGCCCGCCAGCACCCGCAGCAGCGTCGTCTTGCCCGCCCCGTTGAGCCCGAGCACGACGACCTTCGAGCCCCGGTCGACGGCGAGCGAGAGCGCGGTCCAGATCTCGAGCGAGCCGTACGACTTCGACAGGTGCTCGGCGATCAGCGGCGTCTTGCCGACCGGCGCCGGCTCCGGGAAGCGGATCCGCGCGACGCGCTCGGCCGCGCGCACCTCCTCGAGGCCGCTCAGCAGCTTCTCGGCGCGCGCCACCATCTGGTGCGCCGCGGCCGCCTTCGTCGCCTTCGCCCCGAAGCGGGCCGCCTGCTGCTGCAGCGCCGAGGCCTTCTTCTCGGCGTTCGCGCGCTCCTTCGCCCGGCGCTCGGCGTCCGCCTCGCGCTGCCGCAGGTAGTGCTTCCAGCCCATGTTGTACTGGTCGATCACCTGCCGGTTGGCGTCCAGGTAGAACACCTTGTTGACCGTCTCCTCGACCAGCTCGACGTCGTGCGAGATGACGATGAGGCCGCCCGGATAGCCCTTGAGGAACTCGCGGAGCCAGACCACCGAGTCGGCGTCGAGGTGGTTGGTCGGCTCGTCGAGGATCATCGTGTCCGCCTCGGAGAACAGGATGCGGGCGAGCTCGATGCGGCGGCGCTGGCCGCCGGAGAGCGTCTTCAGCGGCTGGTCGAGGATGCGGTCGGGCAGGCCCAGGTTCGAGCAGATGACGGCCGCCGCCGCCTCCGCCGCGTAGCCGCCGCGGGCCTCGAACTCGTCCGTGAGGCGGGAGAAGCGCCGCATCGCCCGCTCGGCGGTCGTCTGGTCGTCGGCGCCCATCTCCTCGGTCGCCCGGGCGATGTCCGCGGCGATCGTGCCGAGGCCGCGCGCGTCGAGGATCCGCGCCCGGGCGAGCTGCTCCGGGTCGCCGCTGCGCGGGTCCTGCGGGAGGTAGCCGATCTCGCCGATCCGCTGGATCGTGCCGGCGGTCGGAGCCCCCTCCCCCGCGAGCGTCTTCGTCAGCGTCGTCTTGCCCGCGCCGTTGCGCCCGACGAGCCCGATCTTGTCGCCGCGGTCCACTCGGAACGTCACGTCCGACATGAGGGTCCGCGCGCCCACCCGGATCTCGAGATCGGTGACGGCGAGCACAGGGAAACCTCTCGATGACTGGCGGATGGGTACAACCCGGGGCGCGGGGACCGGCCGATTAGTCTACCGGCATGACCTCCATCGCCCCCGCCGCGCGCCCCGTCCTCGCCGACCTCCTCCCGCGGCCGAGCGTCCGCGCTCGCGCCCTCGCGCTCGACGCCGGGCTGGTGCTCGCCGGGGTCGCCGTCCTGGCGGCGCTCGCCAAGGTCTCGTTCTTCATCGGCCCGGTGCCGATCACCGGCCAGACGATCGGCGTGATCCTGGTCGGCGCGGCGCTCGGCGCCCGCCGCGGCGCGGCGAGCCTCGCGAGCTACGCCGTGATCGGGCTCGCCGGACTGCCCGTCTTCGCCGGACCGGTCGCCGGGCCAGGGTACGTCCTCTCGCCGTCGTTCGGCTTCATCCTGGGCTTCGTCCCCGCGGCGTTCCTCGCCGGCTGGTTCGCCGAGCGCGCCTGGGACCGCAAGCCCTGGCTCGCCTTCCTCGGCTTCGTCGCCGCGAGCATCGTGCCGTTCCTGATCGGCGTGCCCTACATGGCGCTCATGCTCGGGCTCGCCGGCCCGGTGACGTTCGCCGCCGTCATGGAGGCGGGGGTGCTGCCGTTCATCGTCCCCGGCCTCATCAAGGCCGCGTTCGTCGCGCTGCTGCTCCCGGCCGCCTGGCTCGGCGTCCGCGCGCTCGAGCGCGGCGCTAGGGGCTAGGGGCTCGGGACCGGGGCGGGCGCGGCGTCGGAGGAGACGATCCGCCATACGCCGTCGGCCTCGCGCTCGAGCTCGTCCGAGCCCCGCTCGGCCCAGCGCTCCGTGCCGTCCGGCGAGGTCGCGGTGCCCACCCAGCGCACGTCGACCGACGCGCGATCGCCGTCGACCGAGATCGACTCGACGTGCGGCGGGTCGTAGCCGATCGTCAGCTCGGGATCCGCCAGCCGATCGGCGAGGAACGCGCAGTGCTCGGCCTTGCCGCGGTCCGGCGTGTCGGGCCAGCGCAGCACGAGGCGAGTGCTGAAGACGTCGCACGCCGCCTCCGCATCGTGGTCGGCGACCGCCTGCCGGAAGTCGAGGAGCCGCTGGATCACGGCGCGCTCCTCCGGCGGCGTGTCATCGGTCGCGCAGCCGGTGAGTGCGAGAACGCTGAGTGCGAGAACGCTGAGCGCGAGGGCGCCGAGGCCGAGCACGCCGAGCGCCGCTGCGCGACGCATCAGATCGAGAAGCCGAGCGCCCGCATCATGTCGCGGCCGTCCTCGGTGATGCGCTCCGGACCCCACGGCGGCATCCAGACCCAGTTGATCCGGAAGGCCTCGACGATCCCGTCGAGCGCCTGCGCCGTCTCCTCCTCGATGACGTCGGTGAGCGGGCAGCCCGCCGAGGTCAGCGTCATCGAGATGATGAGCTCCCGCTCGTCGCCGAGCGACAGGTCGTAGATGAGGCCGAGGTCGACGATGTTCACCCCGAGCTCGGGGTCGACGACGTCCTTGAGCGCCTCCTCGACCTCGTCGAAGAGCGCCGGCTCGAGTGCGGTCGCCATGCTACGACGCTACCCCCAGGAACCGGTCGTAGCCCTCCTCCTCGAGGCGATCGGCGAGCTCCGGCCCGCCCTCCTCGGCGACCCGCCCGTCGACCAGCACGTGCACGAAGTCGGGCTCGATGTAGCGGAGGATGCGCGTGTAGTGGGTGATGAGCACGATGCCGAGGCCGGTCGCCTCGCGCGCCCGGTTGACGCCCTCGGAGACGATCTTCAGCGCGTCGACGTCGAGGCCCGAGTCGGTCTCGTCGAGGATCGCGAACCGCGGCTGCAGCAGCTCGAGCTGGAGGATCTCGTGGCGCTTCTTCTCGCCGCCGGAGAAGCCCTCGTTGACGTTCCGCCTGGCGAAGGACTCGTCCATCCGCAGCCGCTCCATCGAGCCGCGGACCTCCTTGACCCACGGCCGGACGGAGGGCGCCTCGCCGCTGAGCGCGGTCTTCGCGGTGCGCAGGAAGTCGGCGACGGTGACGCCCGGGATCTCGACCGGGTACTGCATGGCGAGGAACAGGCCGGCGCGGGCGCGCTCGTCGATGCTCATCGCGAGGACGTCCTCGCCGTCGAGGGCGACCGTGCCGCCCTCGACCCGGTACTTCGGGTGGCCGGCCAGCGCATAGCCGAGCGTCGACTTGCCGGCGCCGTTCGGCCCCATGATCGCGTGCGTCTCGCCCTCGCGGACGGTGAGGTCGAGGCCCTTCAGGATCTCCTTGGGACCCTGGTCGGTCGCGACGCTGACCCGCAGGTCCTTGATCTCGAGCGTGGACATGCTCAAGCCTCCTCGATGGTGATCGTTCGTTCCGGGTCGACGAGGACGACGCCGTCGTCCGTGATCGTGACCTCGAATACGGGGACCGGCTCGTAGGCCGGCAGGGTCAGGGCGGCGCCGCTGCGGAGGTCGAACTTGGCGCCGTGCGCCCAGCACTCGATCGTGCCGTCCTCGACGAAGCCGTCGGAGAGCGAGACCTCGCCGTGCGAGCAGCGGTCGCCGATCGCGTGCACCGTGCCCTCGTCGTCGCGGACGAGCGCGATCGCGACGCCGTCGAGCTCGATCCGCTTCGCCTCGTTCGGCGCGAGCTCGGCGAGCGTCGCCACCTCGATGGCGCTCATCGCCCGAGCTCCCTCGCGACCGCCTCGAAGAGCCGCTCCTGCAGCGCCGCGTCCGGGATCTGCTGGATGATCTCCGCGAGGAAGCCGATGACGACGAGCCGGCGCGCCTCGTCCTCCGGGATGCCGCGGGCGCGCAGGTAGAACAGCTGCTCGTCGTCGAAGCGCCCGGTCGCCGAGGCGTGCCCCGCGCCGAGGATGTCGCCGGTCTTGATCTCGAGGTTCGGGATGCTGTCCGCGCGCGCGCCCTCGGTGAGGACGAGGTTACGGTTCTGCTCGTAGGTGTCCGTGCCGACCGCGTCGGGGCCGATCAGCACGTCGCCGATCCACACCGTCCGCGCGCCGGCGCCCTGCAGGGCGCCCTTGTAGGTGACGTTCCCCTTCGTGCGGCGGCCCTCGTGGTGCAGGAACACCTGCGACTCGAGGTGCTGGCCGGCATCGGCGAAGGCGAGGCCGAGCAGCTGCGTCTCGGCGCCGTCGCCGGCGAGCCGGACGCTCGGGTTGATCCGGACCACCCCGCCGCCGAGGCTGACGACGACGTGCTTGAGCGTCGCGTCCCGGCCGACGACCGCCTGGTGCGCGGCGGCGTGCAGGGCGTCGTCCGCCCACTGCTGCAGGCTGACCACGGTGAGCGAGGCGCCGTCGCCGACGACGATCTCGACGTTCTCGCGCAGGCTCGCCGAGCCGCGGTACTCGAGGACGACGACGCCGGACGCGTGCGGCCTCGCCTCGATGCGCACGTTGCGCCCGACGACCGGCTCGAGGCCCGTGCCCTCGACGACCGCGACGATCGGCGCCGCGAGCTCGCCGTCGACGACGATCGGCTCGTGGTCGCCCTGATGCCAGGCGAGCGCCGAGATGACGTCCTCGGGGCGGAAGGTCGCGCTCGGCTCCCTCGTCGCGGACTCCCCCGCCGTGCGGTCGAGCAGCGGCGCGAGCCGGGCCAGGTCGAGGAACTGCCACGCCGGATCGTGCCGGTCGGGCGCGGCGAAGGCGGTCGGGTCGTAGGACCAGGGCCGCTCGTCGCGGGTCTGGACGGGCACCCGCGACGCGCCCTCGACGGCAGCGCTGCGCGAGGCGCCGACGGCGCCGGAGGGGGCCGCCATCAGCCGACCGAGCCTTCCATGTTCATCTCGATGAGCTTGTTCAGCTCCATCGCGTACTCCATGGGCAGCTCGCGCCGGATCGGCTCGATGAAGCCGCGGACGATCATCGCCATCGCCTCGTCCTCCGGGACGCCGCGCGACTGGAGGTAGAACAGCTGCTCCTCGGAGACGCGCGAGACGGTCGCCTCGTGGCCGAGCTGGGCGTCGTCGACACGGATGTCGATCGCCGGATAGGTGTCCGAGCGGGAGATGGTGTCCACCAGCAGGGCGTCGCAGCGCACGGTGTTCGCCGCGTGGTGGGCGCCCGGCTCCACCCGGACCTCGCCGCGGTAGCCGGCACGGCCGCCGCCGCGGGCGATCGACTTGGAGATGATGCTCGAGGTGGTGTGCGGCGCGACGTGGATCATCTTCGCGCCGGCGTCCTGGTGCTGGCCGGGACCGGCGAACGCGACCGAGAGCGTCTCGCCCTTCGCGTGCTCCCCGACCAGGTAGACCGAGGGGTACTTCATCGTCACCTTGGAGCCGATGTTCGCGTCGATCCACTCCATCGTCGCGCCCTCGTGGGCGATCGCCCGCTTGGTGACGAGGTTGTAGACGTTCGTCGACCAGTTCTGGATCGTGGTGTACCGCACCCGGGCGTTCTTCTTGACGATGATCTCGACGACGGCCGAGTGCAGTGAGTCCGACTTGTAGATCGGCGCCGTGCAGCCCTCGATGTAGTGCACGTAGGAGCCCTCGTCGGCGATGATGAGCGTCCGCTCGAACTGCCCCATGTTCTCCGTGTTGATCCGGAAGTAGGCCTGGAGCGGGATCTCGACGTGCACGCCCTTCGGCACGTAGACGAAGGAGCCGCCCGACCACACCGCGGTGTTGAGCGCGGCGAACTTGTTGTCGCCGGCCGGGATGACGCTGCCGAAGTACTCGTCGAAGAACTCCGGGTGCTCGCGCAGCGCCGTGTCGGTGTCCATGAAGATGACGCCCTGGCGCTCGAGCTCCTCGTTGATCTGGTGGTAGACCACCTCGGACTCGTACTGGGCCGCGACGCCGGCGACGAGGCGCTGGCGCTCCGCCTCCGGGATGCCGAGCTTCTCGTAGGTGTTCTTGATGTCCTCGGGGAGGTCCTCCCAGGTCTGCGCCTGGCGCTCCGTCGAGCGGACGAAGTACTTGATGTTGTCGAAGTCGATCGCGCCGAGGTCGGCCCCCCAGGACGGCATGGGCTTGCGTTCGAACATCGCGAGCCCGCGCAGCCGGTGCTTCAGCATCGACTCGGGTTCGTCCTTCAGTGCGGAGATGTCGCGGACGACCGCCTCCGACAGTCCGCGGCGCGCGGAGGCGCCGGCGAGATCGGAGTCGTGCCAGCCGAACTCGTACTGGCCGAGGCTGTCGATCTCGGGCCGGTCGATGAGCTGTGCAGTGGCCTCAGTGGCCTCAGTCATGGGATTTCCTCTCACCGAAGCGAACTATCAGGTCCGTGTCGGTATTCCGGGGCTCATCAAGTCTACGCGAGCGATGTGGGCGGGCACCCGGCTCGGCGCGGCTAGCATCGACGCGTGCGATTCGTGCGGGCGGCCGCCTGGCTCAACCTCGTCGGGAACCTGCTCATCATCGCGACGGGCGGCGCGGTGCGGCTCACCGCCTCCGGCCTCGGCTGCGACCAGTGGCCGCTGTGCACGACGACCTCGCTCGTGCCCGGCATCGACGAGGGCGTCCACGGCGTCATCGAGTTCTCCAACCGCATGATGTCGCCCGTCCTCGGCGTCCTCGCGCTCGCGGCGCTCGTCGCCGTCTGGCGGTTCCGGCGGTCCCGCCGCGACCTCTGGGCGCACGCCTGGATCATCCTCGCGGGCATCGTCGTGCAGGGCGTCATCGGCGGGATCGTCGTCCTCACCCGGCTCTCGATGTCGACCGTCGGCGTCCACTACGTGGTCTCCGCCACGCTCGTGGGCGTCTGCGCCTCGTTCGTGCTGCGGACCTACCGCGAGGCCGGGCCGCGGGTGCGCGCCGTGCCGCGGTGGGTCGCGATCCTCACCCACGTCATGTCGCTGCTGCTCGCGCTCGTCGTCCTCGGCGGCGTGCTGACGACGCAGAACGGCCCGCACTCCGGCGACGAGGAGATCATCCGCGACTCCTCCGCATGGGACACGCTCGTGCACGTCCACGCCTGGCTCGGCTACGCGCTATCGGCGGTCCTCGTCGCGCTGCTGGTCGGCGGCCTGGTCGCCCGCGCCCGGCGCTTCTCGACCGCGGTCGGCGTGCTGATCCTCACCGTCGCGGTGCAGATCGTCGTCGGCGTCGTCCAGGCGAGGATCGGCATCCCCCCGCTGCTCGTCGGCATCCACATGGTGCTCGCGGGCATCACGGTCGCCCTCGGCGTCTGGGTGGTCGACTCCGTGAAGCGGCCGGCGCCGCGGGCTCCCGAGGATATTGCGGAGGTTGTTGGGCTCGGCGCCCGCAGAACTCGGTGAGCCCCGCGGAATCCCCCTCCCGCACACGGTTGCTCACGGCAGCGTTCTCCACATCCGCGCGAGATCCGGCTCCGCCGATCGACCATCTGCGGCATCCTCCCGGCATGCCGAATCCACCGGGTCGCCCCCGCAGGCCGACCGTGCTCGCCTGCGTCTCGGCCGCACGGCTCCGGGGGCTCGCGGTCCTCTGCGAGCCCGCGGTCGAGCATCACTGGGTGGCGGCGCATGCGGGAGGGCGCGTGCCGCCCGGCGTCCGCTTGCACCGCTCGGCGCCGATCGTGCCGGCGAGGGGCGGCGTGGAGTCGGTGCCGGACATGCTCGCGCATGTCGCGAGGTGCCTGCCCGAGCTCGAGGCGCTCGTCGTCTGGGAGTCGGCGCTGCATCACCGCCTCGTCTCCCGGCGGCAGCTCGAGCGGATCCGGTGGCGAGGGCCGGTCCCCCGCCGGCTCGCGAGTATCGCGAGCGACCAGTCCGAGTCCGTGCTCGAGACCCTCGCACTCCATCGCCTCCGAGCGCTCGGCCTTCCGGTGCGTCAACAGGTGCTGCTGCGCGGCCACCGGGTGGATCTGCTGATCGACGATCGGCTCGTCGTCCAGGTCGACGGCTTCCAGTTCCACACCGCGGGGCAGCGCCGAGCGGACATCGAGCACGATGCGCTGCTCGAGCTCGACGGCCGCCGCGTGCTGCGCTTCGCCTACGGCGATGTCGTGGAGCGCTGGCCGCACGTCGAGGCGATGGTCATCGCCACGCTCGCGCAGCGGTGAGATTTTGCGGGCACGACCTCGTTCTGCGGGCGATTGGCCCTCGCGGACCCGCGGGATACGGGAAAGCCCGCAGAAGCGGGGCTACAGCGGGAAGTAGAGCAGCGGGTCGACGGCGACGGCGACGAACACGAGCGCGAGGTAGGAGATCGAGCCGTGGAAGAGCCGCATCGGGCGGGTCTCGCCGCCGCGGATCGCCCGGGCGTACAGCCGGTGCGCCTCGATCAGGAACCAGGCGCCCGCGCCGAGGGCGACGGCGACGTAGACGAGGCCCATCGGGGCGACGGGCACGAGCAGCAGCGAGCAGGCGACGGTCGCCCAGGCGTAGAGCACGGACTGCAGGGCGACGACCGTCTCCGAGCGCACCACCGCGAGCATCGGCACCCCCGCGGCCCGGTAGTCCTCGCGGTAGCGCATCGAGAGCGGCCAGTAGTGCGGCGGCGTCCACAGGAACACGACGCCGAACAGGATGAGCGCCTCCCAGGACAGCCCCCCCGTGACGGCGGCCCAGCCGATGAGCACAGGCATGCAGCCCGCGATGCCGCCCCACACGATGTTCTGCGGGGTGCGGCGCTTGAGCAGCATCGTGTAGACGAGGACGTAGAACGCGATGGCCCCGGCGGACAGGACGGCCGCGACCCAGTTGGTGGTCAGCCAGAGGAACGCGACCGAGACGATGCCGGTGACCCACGAGAACACCAGCGCCTCGCGCGCCGCGAGCACGCCCGTCACGAGCGGCCGGTCGGCGGTGCGCCGCATGACGCGGTCGATGTCGCGATCGAACCACATGTTGAACGCGTTCGCGCTGCCCGCCGAGAGCGTGCCGCCGACGAGGGTGGCGAGCACGAGCCAGAGGTCCGGGATGCCGTGCGCCGCGAGGATCATCACCGGCACGGTCGTGACGAGCAGCAGCTCGATGACGCGCGGCTTGGTCAGGGCGACGTAGCCCTTCGTCTTCTGCCAGGCGGTGACGCGGGGTCGGGCCGAGGATTCGGGGAGAGTCTCCGTCACGGCCACCCACTGATTCTACGCGCGCCCTAGACTCGAGTCCTGTGACCGAACTGTCCTGGGACGATCTCGATCGGAAGGCGGTCGACACCGCCAGAGTCCTCGCCGCGGATGCGGTCGAGAAGGTCGGGAACGGGCATCCCGGCACCGCCATGAGCCTGGCCCCCGCCGCGTACCTGCTCTACCAGCGGGTGATGCGCCACGACCCCGCCGACCCGCACTGGCTCGGCCGCGACCGCTTCATCCTGAGCGCCGGCCACACCAGCCTGACGCAGTACATCCAGCTCTACTACGGCGGCTTCGGACTCGAGCTGTCCGACCTGCAGGCGCTGCGCACCTGGGGCTCGCTGACGCCCGGCCACCCCGAGTACGGCCACACCAAGGGCGTCGAGATCACCACCGGGCCGCTCGGCCAGGGGCTCGCCTCCGCCGTCGGCTTCGCCTACGCGCAGCGCTTCGAGCGCGGCCTGTTCGACCCCGACGCGGCCCCCGGCGAGAGCCCCTTCGACCACTACACCTACGTCATCTGCGGCGACGGCGACCTGCAGGAGGGCGTCACCTCGGAGGCGAGCTCGCTCGCCGGGCACCAGCGGCTCGGCCGCCTCATCGCGATCTACGACTCGAACCAGATCTCGATCGAGGACGACACGAACATCGCGTTCACCGAGGACGTCCGCGCCCGCTACGAGGCCTACGGCTGGCACACCCAGGTCGTCGACTGGAAGCGGACCGGCGAGTACGTCGAGGACGTCCACGAGCTCCACGCGGCGATCGAGGCGGCGAAGGCGGTCGAGGACAGGCCCTCGCTCATCGTCCTGCGCACCATCATCGGCTGGCCGAGCCCGAAGAAGCAGAACACCGGCAAGATCCACGGCTCCGCGCTCGGCGCCGAGGAGCTCGCGGCGGTCAAGGAGGTGCTCGGCTTCGACCCGGCCGAGCACTTCGTCGTCGCGCCCGAGGTGCTCGAGCGGACCCGGGGGCTCGCGGAGCGCGGCGCCGCGGCGCGCGCGGACTGGGACGCGGCGTTCGCCGCCTGGCGCGAGGCGGAGCCCGAGCGCGCCGCGCTGCTCGACCGGCTCGAGGCCGGCGAGCTGCCGGAGGGCCTGGACGCCGCGCTGCCGGTCTTCGAGCCCGGGACGGAGCTCGCGACCCGGGCGGCGAGCGGCAAGGTGCTCAACGCGATCGCGGACCTGATGCCCGAGCTGTGGGGCGGCTCGGCCGACCTCGCCGAGTCGAACCTGACGACGATCACGAGCGCGAAGTCCTTCGTCCCCGCGGAGCACTCGACGCACGAGTGGGCCGGCGACCCCTACGGCCGGGTGCTGCACTTCGGCATCCGCGAGCACGCGATGGGCGCGATCGTCAACGGCATCGTGCTGCACGGGCCGACCCGCGCCTTCGGCGGCACGTTCCTCATCTTCAGCGACTACATGCGCCCGGCCGTCCGCCTCGCCGCGCTCATGAGGGTGCCCTCGGTCTTCGTCTGGACGCACGACTCGGTCGCGCTCGGCGAGGACGGGCCGACGCACCAGCCGGTCGAGCAGCTCGCGAGCCTCCGCGCGATCCCCGGCCTCGACGTCGTGCGCCCGGCGGACGCGAACGAGACCGCGCACGCCTGGCGGACCGTCCTCGCCCGTCGGCACGGGCCCGCGGGCATCGCGCTGACCCGGCAGAACGTCCCGGTCCTCGACCGCTCGGACCTCGCCCCGGCGAGCCTGACCGCCCGCGGCGCCTATGTGCTCGCGGAGGCGCCGGACATCGACGGCGACGGCCTCCCGGAGGCGATCGTGATCGCCACCGGCTCCGAGGTGCAGCTCGCCCTCGCCGCCCGCGAGGCGCTCGCCGCGGAGGGCATCGGCGTGCGGGTGGTGTCCGCGCCGTGCCTCGAGTGGTTCGAGGAGCAGGACGAGGCGTACCGCGACCGCGTGCTGCCGGCGGCCGTGACCGCTCGGGTGAGCGTCGAGGCGGGCATCGCGCTGCCCTGGCGCCGCTACGTCGGGGACGCCGGCCGCTCCGTCTCGATCGAGCACTTCGGCGCCTCGGCCGACTGGAAGACGCTGTTCCGCGAGTTCGGCATCACGACCGACGCCGTCATCGCGGCCGTGAAGGAGACCCTGGCATCATGAGCAGCCCCACGAAGGAACTGTCCGAGCTCGGCGTGAGCATCTGGCTCGACGACCTCTCCCGCGAGCGGATCGCCTCGGGCGGCCTCGAGCGGCTCATCGCCGAGCGCGACGTCGTCGGCGTGACGACGAACCCGACGATCTTCGCCGGCGCGCTCGCCACCGGCGACGCCTACGCCGAGCAGGTCGCGCGGCTGGCGGCCGAGGGGGTCGACCCGGCGGAGGCGGTCTTCCGGGTGACCACGGACGACGTCCGCTCGGCCTGCGACGTGTTCCGCGCCGTCTACGACGCCACCGGCGGTCAGGACGGCCGGGTCTCGATCGAGGTGAACCCGGACCTCGCCTTCGACACCGAGGGCACCATCGCCGAGGCGAGGCGGCTGTGGGCGGCCGTCGACCGGCCGAACGCCATGATCAAGATCCCCGCGACGAAGGCGGGGCTGCCGGCGATCACCGAGGTGATCGGCTCGGGCATCAGCGTCAACGTGACGCTGATCTTCTCCATCGACCGCTACCGCGAGGTCGTCGACGCCTACCTGTCCGGCCTCGAGCAGGCGCGGGCGGCGGGGATCGAGCTCTCGACGATCCGCAGCGTCGCCTCGTTCTTCGTCTCGCGGGTCGACACGGAAGTCGACCGGCGGCTCGCCGGGATCGGCGGCTCGGCCGCGGTCCAGCTCAAGTCGCGGGCGGGGATCGCGAACGCGCAGCTCGCCTACGAGGCCTTCCAGCAGCTGTTCAAGCAGGATCGCGCCAGGGCGCTGCTCGAGGCCGGCGCGCACGTCCAGCGGCCGCTGTGGGCCTCCACGGGCGTCAAGGATCCCGGCCTGCCGGACACGCTGTACGTGACCGAGCTCGCCGTGGCCGACACCGTCAACACGATGCCCGAGAAGACGCTCGAGGCGACCTTCGACCACGCGCCATTCCACGGCGACGCGGTGACCCGTTCCTACGCCGCGGCCCGCGGCGTGCTCGACGGCCTCGCCGCGGTCGGGATCTCGATCGCCGAGGTGACGGAGCTGCTCGAGCGGGAGGGCGTCGACAAGTTCATCGTCTCCTGGCACGAGCTGCTCGACACCGTCGGCGCGGCCCTCGCCGCCGCCGCGCCCCAGGGGCCGAGCGAATGAGCGTCTCGATCGCCGTGCGCGGCGCGGCGGCGGAGGCGGTCGACCGCGTCGTGCCGCAGCTCGTCGAGGACCTCGTCGCGAGCTCGATCGCGGCGCAGGATCCCGCGCTCTGGGGCCCCGAGGCCGAGCCGGAGGCCGCGAAGCGGCTCGGCTGGACGGAGGCGGTCTCGGTCTCCCGGCCCCTCGTCCCGGAGATCCTGGCGCTGCGCGAGGAGCTCCTCGCGGCCGGTGTCGACCGCTTCGTGCTCTGCGGCATGGGCGGCTCGTCCCTCGCCCCCGAGGTCATCACGGAGACCTACGGAGTGCGCCTGACCATCCTCGACTCGACCGATCCCGGGCAGGTGCAGCACGCCCTGACCGAGCTCGAGCGGACGGCGGTCGTGGTCTCCTCGAAGTCGGGCTCGACGCTGGAGACGGACAGTCACCGGCGCGCCTTCGAGGCGGCGTTCCGGGCGGTCGGCGTCGACCCGGTCGGCCGGATCGTCGTGGTGACCGACCCCGGCTCGCCGCTCGACGCCGCGGCGCGCGAGGCCGGCTACCGCGTCTTCAACGCCGACCCGACCGTCGGCGGCCGCTACTCGGCCCTCACCGCGTTCGGCCTCGTCCCCTCCGGGCTCGCCGGTGCCGACATCGCCGAGCTGCTCGACGAGGCCGAGGCGATCCAGCTCGAGCTCGCCGTCGACCTGCCGTCGAACCCCGGCCTCGTGCTCGGCGCCGCCATCGCCGGCACCAGCCCGCGCCGCGACAAGCTCGGCATCGTCGGCGACGGCACCCACATCGTCGGCTTCGGCGCCTGGGTCGAGCAGCTCATCGCCGAGTCGACCGGCAAGGACGGCACCGGCATCCTCCCGGTCGTGCTCGAGACGGACGCGCCGGAGCTCGCGCTCGACCTGCCGGACCTGCAGATCGTCCGCCTCGTCGGGGCGTTCTCGGACACGCGCGAGGTGCTCCCCGGCGAGATCGAGATCGCCGGGACGCTCGGCGCGCAGTTCATGGTCTGGGAGGTGGCGACCGCGGTCGCGGGCCGGCTGCTCGGCATCAACCCCTTCGACCAGCCGGACGTCGAGTCGGCGAAGGTCGCGGCGCGCGCGCTCATCGACGACCTGACGCCGCCGCCCCCGGGCGTCGCGATCGACGCCGCCGTCCCGCTGCTCGCCGACCTGCTCGCGCGGGTGCCGGAGGACGGCTATCTGGCGGTGCAGGCGTACCTCGATCGCGTCGACCACGCCGAGCTCGAGCGGGTCCGCGCCGTCCTCGCCGCGCGGCTCGGCCGGCCGGTCACCTTCGGCTGGGGTCCGCGCTTCCTGCACTCGACCGGCCAGTACCACAAGGGCGGTCCCGCGCAGGGCGTCTACCTGCAGCTCGTCGGCACGGAGTCCGCCGATCTGCCCGTCCCGGGCCGACCCTTCACCTTCGGCCAGGTGATCCGCGCGCAGGCCGCCGGCGACGCCCGCGTGCTCGAGGAGCACGGCCGTCCGGTGCTGACCATCGAGGTCCCCGCCGACGATCCGTCCGCGGTCATCCCGCTGGCGGCGGGATGAGCCTGCCCGATCGGGCGCCGGCCGGCCTCGCGCCGATCGGCCCCGGCCGCAATCCGCTCCGCGTCGAGTCGGACCGGCGCCTCGGCCGGATCGCCGGGCCGAGCGGGCTCGTCATCTTCGGCGTCACGGGCGACCTCAGCCGCAAGAAGCTGATGCCCGCGGTCTACGACCTCGCCAACCGCGGCCTGCTGCCCCCGGGCTTCGCGCTCGTCGGCTTCGCGCGCCGCGACTGGGAGGACGAGGACTTCGCGAAGGTCGTCCACGACGCGGTCCGCGAGCACGCCCGCACGCCGTTCGACGAGGACGTGTGGCGGCAGCTCGCGAAGGGCATCCGCTTCGTCGCCGGCGACTTCGACGACGCGGCGGCCTTCGCCCGGCTGCGGGAGACGATCGAGGCGCTCGACCGCGACCGCGGGACGATGGGCAATCACGTCTTCTACCTCTCCATCCCGCCGAAGTCCTTCCCGATCGTCACCGAGCAGCTGCGCGACTCCGGCCTCGCGCTGCCCGTCGACGGCCAGTGGCGGCGGGTGGTGATCGAGAAGCCGTTCGGCAGCGATCTGCAGTCGGCGCGCGAGCTCAACGACGTCGTCTCGAGCGTCTTCCCGCCCGACGCGGTCTTCCGCATCGACCACTACCTCGGCAAGGAGACGGTCCAGAACATCCTCGCGCTGCGCTTCGCGAACATGCTCTTCGAGCCGATCTGGAACGCGAACACCGTCGACCACGTGCAGATCACCATGGCCGAGGACGTCGGCGTCGGCGGCCGCGCGGGCTACTACGACGGCGTCGGCGCGGCGCGCGATGTCATCCAGAACCACCTGCTGCAGCTGCTGGCCCTCACCGCGATGGAGGAGCCGGTGTCCTTCGACGCGCGCGACCTGCGGGCGGAGAAGGAGAAGGTGCTCTCCGCGGTCCGGCTGCCGGAGGACCTCGGGCTGTACACGGCGCGCGGGCAGTACGCGGCCGGCTGGCAGGGCGGCGAGCGCGTCGTCGGCTTCCTCGAGGAGCAGGGCATGAGCCCGGCGTCGACGACGGAGACCTATGCGGCGCTCCGGCTCGACATCGACACCCGGCGCTGGGCCGGCGTGCCCTTCTACCTCCGCACCGGCAAGCGCCTCGGGCGGCGCGTCACCGAGATCGCCGTCGTCTTCAAGCGCGCGCCGCAGTACCTGTTCGCCCCGTCGCAGACGGGCTCGCTCGGGCAGAACGCCCTGGTCATCCGGGTGCAGCCGGACGAGGGCGTCACGATCCGCTTCGGCTCGAAGGTGCCGGGCGCCGGGATGCAGGTGCGCGACGTCACGATGGACTTCGGCTACGGCCACGCCTTCACCGAGCAGAGCCCCGAGGCGTACGAGCGGCTCATCCTCGACGTGCTGCTCGGCGACCCGCCGCTCTTCCCGCGCCACGAGGAGGTCGAGCTGTCCTGGAAGATCCTCGACCCGGTGGAGGAGTTCTGGGCCTCGGGCGGCCGGCCCGAGCAGTACCGGCCCGGCACCTGGGGTCCCGCCTCCGCCGAGCGCCTGATGGCGGCGGACGGGCGCTCGTGGAGACTCCCTTGAGCTTGGAGCAGCGATGATCATCGACCTGCCGAACACGACCGTGTCCTCGATCTCGAAGACGCTCGTGCGGCTGCGCGACGAGGGCGGCGCGGTCGCCCTCGGCCGGGTGCTGACGCTCGTCATCTCGACCGACCCGGAGGCCGAGGAGGCGGCGATCGACGCGGCGAACGCGGCGTCGCGGGAGCACCCGATGCGGGTCGTCGTGCTCTCCCACCAGCCGGGCGCGGAGAGCGCCGGCTCGCGGATCGACGCGCAGATCCGGATCGGCGGGGATGCCGGCGCGAGCGAGGTGATCATCCTGCGCGGGCACGGCGAGGCGGGCGGCGACGAGGAGTCGCTCGTCACGGGCCTGCTGCTGCCCGACGCGCCCGTCGTCATCTGGTGGTCCGACGAGGCGCCCGAGGTCGTCGCCGAGTCGCCGCTCGGCCGGATCGCGCAGCGCCGGATCACCGACGCGGCGACCCGCCCCGACGCCCGCGACGCCCTCGCCGCGCTCTCCATGAACCACACGCCCGGGGACACCGACCTCGCCTGGACGCGGGTCACGCTCTGGCGCTCGCAGCTCGCCGCGGTCCTCGACCAGCCGCCGTACGAGCCCGTCGAGCGCATCGAGGCGGTGGGCTCGCTCGCCTCCCCCTCGCTGTTCCTCCTCGGCGCCTGGCTCGGGCTGCAGCTCGGGGCGCCCGTCACGCTCTCCGAGCCGGGCGACGCCGAGCAGGTCGAGGGCGTGCACGCCGTGCGCCTCCATCGCGCGAGCGGCACCATCGAGCTCGCTCGGATCTCCGGCCAGTCGATCCGGCTCACCCAGCCCGGGCAGCCCGAGCACGAGATCACCATCCCGCGCCGCACCAACCGGGAGTGCCTCGCCGAGGAGCTGCGCCGGCTCGACCCGGACGACGTCTACGAGGCGGTGATCACCCGGGGCCTCGGCCTGCCGCGTACTGTGGAGACGTGACGAACGCTCCGAGAGTCATCGTGCATCGGGACCGCGCGGCGCTGGAGGACTTCCTCGCCGCCCGGTTCATCGGCCGGATGATCCAGGTGGTCGGCGAGTTCGACGAGGCGAACGTCGTGCTCACCGGCGGCTCGGTCGGGATCGGCCTGCTCGAGCGCATCAACGCCTCGCCCGACCGGGACACCGCCCCCTGGGACCGGATCCACTTCTGGTGGGGCGACGAGCGCTGGGTGCCGCGGGACGATCCGGAGCGCAACGAGCGGCAGGCGCGGGAGGCGCTGCTCGACCACGTGCCGGTCGACGAGGCCCGCGTCCACCCGTTCCCGGCATCCGACGACGGACTCTCCCTCGACGAGGCGGCGGACCGCTACGCGGCGGAGCTCGCCGCGGCCGCGCCGCCGAACCTGCCGCTGCCGCCCTTCGACCTCGCCTATCTCGGGGTGGGTCCGGACGGGCACGTCGCGTCGATCTTCCCGAGCACCCCCGCGGTGCGGGAGCGGGAGCGGACCGTCGTCGCCGTCCGCCACTCGCCGAAGCCCCCGCCGGAGCGGCTGACGCTGACCTTCCCGGTCATCAACTCCTCGGCGCGCGTCGCCGTCTTCGCGACGGGGGCGGAGAAGGCCTCGGCGGTCGGGCTCGCGCTCGCCGGGGCGAGCCCCGACGAGGTGCCGCTCGCGGCGGTGCGGGCGCGGCGCCGCACCGGGATCCACCTCGACCAGGACGCCGCCGCGCAGGTGCCGCAGCGCCTCATCGCCCCGGGCGAGTACTGGACCTCCTCGGACGGCTGAGGGTCCTGGCTCAGGAGAGGTCCGCGACGCGCTGGAAGAGCTGCGCGGCGTCGGCGGGGCGCTCGGCGCCGATCCGCGCGGCGTGGCCGGAGGCGATCTCGCGGATCCGCGCGACGGCCCAGGCGGTGACGGCGTCGTCGTCGGCGAGGATCCCCTGGGCGAGCGGGCCCGAGGCCGTCGACGCGGTCGCGGTCCAGGCGTCGCCCGCGTGCGTGAAGACGACGCTGAGGCCCGCCGGCAACGTCACCCGGACGCCCATGCCGTCCCCCTGCCGGCCGTAGTCGGGCAGCAGCCACGGGTAGGCGGTGCCGAGGCGCCCGAGCAGGCTCACCAGCGCCTGGTCGAAGACGAAGCCCGCGGTGGTCTGCGGCGTGACCGTGACCGGCTCGGCCGCGGGCGGCTCCGTGACGGCCGGCTCCTCGACCTGCGGCGGCTCGGGCATCGGTTCCCGGGCCGGCTCCGGGACGGCCGCGGCCGGCGCCGGGGGCTCCGGGTCCCTGCCGCCGGCGAGCCGCGCCTGGTGCTCGCGCCGCAGCTCCTCGAGCAGGGCGCGGGCGCGCTCGACGCCCTCGTGCGCCTTCAGGGACGCGAGCCCCTGCGGGATGTTGTGCTGCAGGAAGCCCTCGTAGCCCCGGACGTAGGCCTCGACGCGGGCGCGATCCGCGTCCGGGCTCAGGTACGCCGCCTGGACGATGCGCAGCAGGTCGCCGACCACCTCGGTGCCGACCTGGTAGATGACCGCATTGCCGGGGACGACCGTCCGCTGCGGCACGGCGCCCGGGCGGGCGACGTGCCACATCCGGTTCCGCACGTACCAGAACGAGGCGTAGCCGAGCTCCCGGACCTCGATCCGCAGGCCCTTGACGGTCTCGCCCTCGACGGTGTCCCTCGCGTCGGCCACCGCCACGGGCGGTCCGGCGAGCTCGCCGAAGAACAGCGCGAGCGAACGCTGGTAGAAGCTCACGGCACCCTCCTGGCTTCCGAGGATAGGCCGCGGCGTATTTCGGGCCGGTTACGACTGCCCGCGGCGCGAGCGCAGCTGCTGCAGCGCCTCGTCGAGCAGCTGCTCGGCCTCGGCGTCCGTGCGGCGCTCCTTCACGTAGGCGAGGTGCGTCTTGTACGGCTCCTGCTTCGCGAGCACCGGCGGATTGTCCCGATCGCGCCCGGCCGGGAGCCCCGAGGACGGCGAGTCGATGACGTCCGGGATCTCCTCGTCCGGCAGCCCGGCCGCGAAGTAGCGCACCGTCTCGTTCCCGAGCTCGTCCCAGTACGAGACCGCGACCCGATCGGCGGTGATCCCGCGGTCCTGCTCGCCCATCGGGCCTGCGCCCACTCGCGATCCGCGGATCGCACTTCCCCCACTCGCCACGCTGAAACCCCTCCGCGCGTTGGTGACTACGGAATCAGATCCCCGGCGTCGCGAACTTCGCGATGATGCCGAGGACGATGATGCACACGATCCAGACGACGCCGAGGAGGATGGTGATCCGGTTCAGGTTGCGCTCGGCCACCCCGGACGCGCCGAGGCTCGAGGTCACCCCGCCGCCGAACATGTCCGACAGCCCGCCGCCACGGCCTTTGTGGAGCAGGATGAGCAGGGTCAGCAGCAGGCTGGTGAGCCCCAGGATGATCTGGAGCACGATCTGCAGAACTGGCACGAAGCACCTCTCTCGCCGTCTGGAACGGCCCGACCAGTATACGTAACGCCCGCCGAGGGGCCGGTCCTCAGGTCCCGACGTGCTTCTGGAAGCGCGCGATCGCCGCGAACTCGGTCGCGTCGAGGCTCGCGCCGCCCACCAGCGCGCCGTCGATGTCGGCCTCGCGCAGGAATCCGGCGATGTTCGAGGACTTGACGGAGCCGCCGTAGAGGAGGCGCGTGGCGTCCGCGACGGCATCGCCGAGCACCTCGCGGACGGCCGCGCGCAGCGCCGCGCAGACGGCCTGCGCCTGCTCGCTCGTCGCGGCCTGCCCGGAGCCGATCGCCCAGACCGGCTCGTAGGCGACGACGAGCTCCGGCTCGGTCCCGCGCAGCGTCTCCAGCACCGCGCGCAGCTGCGCGACGGGGACCGCCGAGGCGCCGTGCGTCTCGAGGTCCTCCGCCGTCTCGCCGACGCAGAGCACCGGGACGAGCCCGTGGCGCAGCGCCGCCGCGACCTTCGCGGCGCACAGCTCGTCGGTCTCGCCGTGGTACTGCCGGCGCTCCGAGTGCCCCACGATGACGTAGCGGCACTCGAGCGCCTTCAGGAAGGCGCCCGAGATCTCGCCCGTGTAGGCGCCGGAGTCGTGCGGCGAGAGGTCCTGCGCGCCGAAGCGGATGTCGAGCTTGTCGGCGGAGACGAGCGTCTGCACCGAGCGCAGGTCGGTGAACGGCGGGAACACCGCGACCTCCGCGCCGTCGGCGCCGTAGGAGTGCCGGGCGTCCCGGAGCGTCCAGCCGAGCTTCTGCACGGTCGCGATCGCCTGCAGGTGGTCGAGGTTCATCTTCCAGTTGCCCGCGATGAGCGGGACGCGCTGCGCCATCATGCCTCCCAGCCCAGTGCGACGAGCCCGGGCAGCTCCTTGCCCTCGAGGAACTCGAGGCTCGCGCCGCCGCCGGTGGAGACGTGGCCGAAGTCCGAGTCCGCGAAGCCGAGGGCGCGCACGGCCGCGGCCGAGTCGCCGCCGCCGACGACGCCGAACCCGCCGGCGTCGCCGAGGCCGGCGAGCGCCTGCGCGACCGCGCGCGTGCCGCCCGCGAACGCCGGGAACTCGAACACGCCCATCGGCCCGTTCCAGAACACCGTCCGCGATCCCGCGACCGCGGCGGCGAATGCCGCGGCGGACTCGGGCCCGATGTCGAGTCCGATGCCGGCGGCGCCGAAGGGCGAGGACTCGATGGCGTCCGCCGGGACGACCTCGTGCGCCGCGTCGGCGGCGAAGCGCTCGGCCACGACGATGTCGCTCGGCAGCACGAGCTCGACCCCGAGCTCCGCCGCCTTCGCGAGGTAGCCCCGCACGGCCGGGATCTGGTCCGCCTCGAGCAGGCTCGCGCCGACCGGATGGCCCTCGGCGGCGAGGAAGGTGAAGAGCATCCCCCCGCCGATCACGAGCCGCTGCACGCGGGGCAGCAGGCTCTCGATGACCGCGAGCTTGTCGGAGACCTTCGAGCCGCCGAGGACGACCGTGTACGGCGCCTCCGGGCGCGTCGTGAGCCGCTCCAGCACATCGAGCTCCCGCTCGACGAGCAGCCCCGCCGCGCTCGGCCGGGCGAGCATCAGCTCGTACACCGAGGCGTTCTTGCGGTGCACCACGCCGAAGCCGTCGGAGACGACCGCGTCGATGCCGTCCGCGAGCTCGTCGGCGAGCGACTGCCGCTCGGCGGGGTCCTTGGAGGTCTCCCGGGGGTCGAAGCGCAGGTTCTCCAGCAGCGTCACCCGGGCGGTGCCGGGCGCCCTGAAGTCGACCGGCTCGCCGAGGAGCTCCGCGAGCCGCGTCGCCACGGGCGCGAGCGAGTACCTCGGGTCGGGGGCGCCGTCCGGCCGTCCCAGGTGGGAGGCGACGACGAGCTCCGCCCCCGCCTGCAGCAGCGCGCGGAGCGTCGGGACGGAGGCGACGATGCGGCCCTCGTCCGTGACCACCCCGTCCTGCAGCGGGACGTTGAGGTCGCAGCGGACGAGGACCCGCCTGCCCGAGAGCTCCCCGAGCGAGTCGATGGTGCGCAGTGCCATGCGGTCGGGCGGCTCAGAGCCGCTCGGCGACGTACTCGGTGAGGTCGACGAGCCGGTTCGAGTAGCCCCACTCGTTGTCGTACCAGGCGTAGAGCTTCACCTGGTCCTCGATGATCTTCGTCAGCGGCGCGTCGTAGATCGACGAGTGCGGGTCGTGCGTGATGTCCTTCGACACGATCGGGTCGTCCGAGTACTTGAGGATGCCCCGGAGCGGACCGTCGGCCGCCGCGCGGAAGGCCTCGTTGATCTCGTCGATCGTCACCTTGCGGTTCGCGACGACCGTGAGGTCGGTGATCGAGCCGGTCGGCACCGGCACCCGCAGCGAGTAGCCGTCGAGCTTGCCGTTCAGTTCCGGCAGCACGAGGCCGATCGCCTTTGCCGCGCCGGTCGAGGTCGGCACGATGTTGAGCGCGGCGGCGCGCGCCCGGCGCAGGTCCTTGTGCGGGCCGTCCTGCAGGTTCTGGTCGGCCGTGTAGGCGTGGATCGTCGTCATCAGGCCGTGCTTGATGCCGAAGGCGTCGTTGAACACCTTCGCGATCGGCGCGAGCGAGTTCGTCGTGCACGACGCGTTCGAGATGATGTGCATCGTCTCGGGGTCGTAGGTCTGCTCGTTGACGCCGAGCACGAACGTCCCGTCGTCGTTCGTCGCCGGGGCCGAGATGAGCACCTTCCGCGCGCCGGCGTCGATGTGCGCCTTCGCCTTGAGCCCGTCCGTGAAGAAGCCGGTCGACTCGATGACGACGTCCACGCCGAGTTCGCCCCACGGCAGGTTCGCCGGGTCGCGGTCCGCGAGCACCTTGATCGCCTTGCCGTCGACGAGGATCGAGTCGCCGTCGACCGCGACCTCCTGGTGGAGGGTGCCGTCGATCGAGTCGTACTTGAGCAGCGTCGCGAGCGTCTTCGTGTCGGTGAGGTCGTTGACCGCGACGACGTCGAGGTCCGCGCCCTGCTCGAGGAGCGCGCGGAGGTAGTTGCGGCCGATGCGGCCGAAGCCGTTGATGCCGACCTTGATGGTCACAGAGTGCTCCTGTTGTCTCGGGGAAGGGCGATCAGGCGGTGGCGGCGGCGAAGCGCTCCTGGACGTCCGCCCAGTTCGCGATGTTCCAGAACGCCTTGACGTAGTCCGCGCGGACGTTCTTGTAGTCGAGGTAGTAGGCGTGCTCCCAGACGTCGAGCAGCAGCAGCGGGACGGTCCCGGCGGCGAACTGCGCCTCCTGGTTGAGGATCTGCTGGACGATCAGGTTCCCGCCGAGCTGGTCGTAGAACAGGCCCGCCCAGCCGGAGCCCTGGACGCCGGTCGCGGCGGCCGAGAAGTGGGCGACGAACTTGTCGAAGGAGCCGAACTGGTCGTCGATGGCGCTCGCGAGCTCGCCCGTGGGCTTGTCGCCGCCGTCCGGCGAGAGGTTCGTCCAGAAGATCGAGTGGTTGACGTGGCCGCCGAGGTTGAACGCGAGGTTCTTCGTCGCGAGGTTCACGTTCGCGAAGTCGCCCGACTCGCGGGCGGCGGCGAGGGCCGCGAGGGCGGCGTTGGCGCCGGCGACGTAGGTCGCGTGGTGCTTGTCGTGGTGCAGCTGCATGATCGTCGCGGAGATGTGCGGCTCGAGCGCGGCGTAGTCGTACGGCAGCTCGGGGAGGGTGTACTCGGCCATGGAGGGCTCCTTGTCGTTCAGTCTGTCGTGGTTCAGTCTAGTTGCGCGAGCTCGGGCGGGAGGCTGGCCTCCGTGCCCGGCACCCCGAGTTCATCCGCTCGTTTATCGGCCATCGCGAGCAGCCGGCGGATGCGGCCGGCGACCGCGTCCTTCGTCATCGGCGGGTCCGCGAAGTGGCCGAGCTCGTCGAGGCTCGCCTCGCGGTGGTCGAGCCGCAGCCGGCCCGCGTACTGGAGATGATCGGGCGCCTCCGGCCCGAGGATCTCCAGGGCCCGCTCCACGCGGGCGCAGGCGGCGACGGCGGCCTGGGCGCTGCGCCGGAGGTTCGCGTCGTCGAAGTTGACGAGCCGGTTCGCGGTCGCGCGCACCTCCTTCGCGCTGCGCCGCGACTCCCAGTCGGCGAGCGTCGCCGCGGCGTCCATCCGCTCCAGGAGCCGCGCGATCGCGTCGTCCTCGCGGACCAGCACGCGCGGCAGCCCGCGCACCTCGCGGCTCTTCGCCTGCACGCCGATCCGGCTCGCCGCGCCGACGAGCGCCATCGCCGACTCCCCCGTCGGGCAGCCGATCTCCAGCGCCGCGCTGCGGCCGGGGTCGGTGAGCGTGCCGGCGGCGAGGAACGCGCCCCGCCAGACGGCGGCGAGCTCGGCGGGATTGCCGGTGGTGAGCCGGTTGGGCAGCCCGCGGACCGGGCGCCGCCTGGCGTCGAGCAGTCCCGTCTGCCTGGCGAGGGTCTCCCCCTCCTCGACGACCCGGACGAGCTGGCGCTCGGGCTTGCCGGCGCCGCCGGCGGGCGTCGTGCCGCGCCGGGCGCGCACCCCGAACAGCGTCTGGATCTCGGCCGCCGTGCGGTCGGCGAGCTGCGCGGTGTCGACCTCGACCT